>JGI24004J15324_10000535_pt1 | contig 15451 bp, 32 predicted proteins | sample LinPmetageLP32_FD_15324 | JGI IMG/M metagenome (IMG submission 15324)
TATTCGCATTGTTCTTCCTCGCAGTTACGTGTGAGTAGTTTGTGCCTTGCCCACACCCCTAGGAGGGGAACCGAGGACAGGATAGCGAATAGAGCGTTCCATTCTCCGTGGCAGTTAGTTAAGTGTTCCATAATGTCTCCATTGTGTTTCGTTATGTTAGTAATGTAACACGCTATTCAAGTTTGTCAAGTAAAAGGTTTAACTTTTCTTTAGCCTGTTCTCCAACTTCGTCGATAACTTCGTCGGTGTTGATAACAATTGCGTCTGCTTTCATACACTTGGATACTCGTTTTGTAGTAGGGTGTGTGTAGGTTAACCATCCGATTATTCCTACTCCTACGATTATTAGTAAGTTTTTCATAGTATTATACCTCTCTGCCTAGAATTCGTTTCATTTTTCGATCAAGATCGGCGTATGGGTAGAACTGTCTTATGCGATAACCTAGATTGTCCCACAAGGTCTCCACATTACGCTTTTTCATAACCCAGTCGAATTGGGGTTGCTGTTGTAAGAACCACTCTTTATCCACAGGATTGGGACAAGGTGAGATAATTCTCTCAATGGGCGACCAGTTTGAGTAGAAAGCATAGTTAAAAGCATTGTCATAACCTTGATGAAAGTCGTGATTGATGGCTCTGAATAGATTATGTCTCGGAGCGAAAGTCTCACTTCCTTGCTTTAGGGTTACTTTCATACCAGTATGGTAGTCGCTCCAGTGTTGCAAAGTGTTTGTGAACATAATGGTGTCGAGGTCAATTTTGGTTACAATACCAACTCCGTTTCTCATTTGCACCAATGCCCCCGCACCAAAGCCCATTTGTTCTGAGAATAGGTCATACCATTGTTCACGGTACGCACGATTAGTCTCGTTCAGAATAGTCAAGAATGGCTTCATATGGGTGCAATTACGACGAGTATGGCTAGTACGTCCGCAGAACCCACACTTGCTTGGCTTGCGTTTCTTTTTATTTTTGGTTGTGGGTTTGGAAGCCCACTTTTTTACGCAATAATCCCATTCTTCAATAAACCTAAGTTTCACGTGGTGTTGGTGACACCAATTGATCGCAGTAAAGTCCCCAGTCAGTTCCTCGATGGAATCGGGTCTTTGCAAACCTGTTTCTGCAATGTGTTTATTGCTTTCCCATTGAGCCTTTAGATGTGGACAATGGTTTTTAGAATGTCCATCTTCGTAGCAGTAGCCGCAACTGATGGTACGTGGACTATTTCGATTTTCGTATAACCTCATTGGTTCTCCGTGTTTGAATGTTATGTTGATAGTATAACAAGGTCACTTACGTTTGTCAAGTAAGTTCTTTAAGTTTTTTTTGCGTTCCCACTGTTTCAATTGAGATTTAGTGGATAGTAGAGTGACCTCGTCTTGAGACAATGGAATGTGATCTCCATCCCCACCTACAACTACAGCCGTGTATCTACCGTAGGGGTAGCCCCTACCTAAGTCCTCAATAATAATGGCTAGGTGGTGTTCGCCTTGAAACTCGAACCCAACCATATCCCCTACTCTTATCATAATTTCTCCCATCTATCTTCAGACACTTGACACCTACTATCAAACGTAAACGTTTCAGAAAGAACGTGAACTTGTATCCACCCTTTCCAGTTGCCCTTGCCTAAAACGATAGCAATGTGATCATCTTCAAGGTAGATTAAGTCTCCAACTTCGAATTTCATACTTGCTCCATCTCCATCGCGCTTGTGTGTAATGGTGCTTTGTTCACACCAACCCTCTTGTGTCGTTTCCGCTGTTCTCTCCGACCTTTGTAAAGGCTATGTCGTGGACTGAACCACTACGTTGGTTGTTCCAACCGCTCCATTGATCCCAACCTTTGCGATAAAGGTCAGCGTCATCTTCTGACTGGAACTTGAGGATTTGGATACAAGCCATCTTACCATCGCCACTAGACACGGCTCTGATGGTCTCTTTGATTTCTGTTTGTAGTTCCTCGACACAGTCGGGACACTCGTTAATTCTACCGCCCACTCGTCGCTTGAGTGAACTGTCTAGGTTAAAGTCGCACTCGCAGTGGATACATTGTTTAAAGTTCATTGGTCTCTCCAATGTTAGGGTTTTTGTCGTTATGTTTATAGTGTAACGGGTTAAGGCAGAGTTGTCAAGTAAAAAGGTAAAGTTTTTTTAAAAAGATACAACTCTTTCGATAACTCCACGATAAGCCCAACCAGTTGACCAATCGTCAAACCAAGTTGTTTTGACTTGCCGTAGTTCTACCTCTCGGACAACTCCGAGACCACCAAAGGCAATAACCAAACTGCCTATTCTTATAGGTAGGAATTCTGATCTCACTTAACCAACTCAATGTAATCTTCGTGCATACCCGATTTGGACGGGTTTGTAAGCCATTGGATGTAAACTGACCACGTACCTTCCATTAGGCCTAGGATAACTCCAACTCCGTTAAACTTGGGTTCGAATTGGGAAAGGTTGTATTTTCCACTTGCCGATAGTTGCACCAAGTCTCCAACTTTCCACTGTTTTTTATATAACATTTTTCTTGCTCCTTTTGTATCCTATTGTTTGACTAATTCAATGTAATCTTCGTGCATACTTGCCGTATGTTTTTGAGTAATCCATTGCACTCTAACTGACTTGCAATCCTCCAAGGCCTTTAGAATAATGCCCACACCTTTGAATTTAGATGCAAGATGATCAAGGGCTTTTTTCCCTTTGAACGAAAGTTTTACCAAGTCTCCGACCTTAAAGTTCTTTTCGCGTTTCATTTCTGCTCCTTATGTATCCTATCTTTGCTAGGAAGTGTTTATGTATCTTTTCGTGTAGATAGAAGTGACCTTTCTGTTCGTGTCGTTTGAGTTTGACCCAACCTAACTCCGTATCTACGTGGACTATTTCATAAGTCCTCATTCCATCATCGAATTTCAATGAGAATGTTTTGCCTATCATTTTGTGCATTTGTTTCTCTCCTTATTATACTGCGCAATGGGTATTAATTCCTCCTGTGGAAACCCCCACACAGGCTGATTAGGGAATTGCACGTTTATTATAAGTCTTGACTGCTCATGATGACTTACAACGATGCCTACGCAACCCTCATCGAGTTCGTGATAGTCATTGTGACTTAAGACCACGAGGTCTCCATAATCGAATAGTGATTTCATTCGTCCTCCGAATTTTTTATTTACACTACTATTATAACAGATTGGGAATGTTTGTCAAGTCTTAGACGGTCATTTTTTGACCAAATTTAAAAAAATTATACTTGACAGTTGACGCAAGCCCCAAAATGTGTTATACTTGATAAAGACGGACAGTTTTTGTCCCTATTATTACCTAACCCGAACAAGGGAGCGATGCAAGAAAGACAACACAACAATGCGAATAAACACAACAAAGCAAGTTGGAGGGCGACTCGAACTAATGGGCAAACTACGTCCTTAGTTCGGTCGGTTTTGCCATTTGTTCTTCCGGTAATTATGTTAAATTTCTTAAAACAACGTTGTTGTTAATTATGTAAAGTAACTTGACTTCATGAGTTATGTTAAGTAATTACCAATCGGCAGAATCTTCATCTGACCACTCTTCCTCGCTGAAGCCGAACAAGCGATCTAGGGCTTCGTAAAAATCAACTCCCATGGATAGCACATCAATGTCGGGTTCAATGCTTGGGTTGAATTCAGGACATAAAAGAAAGTGATACTGAGGATCAAACACTAAGAAGTGATAACCTCCGGTCGTCATGCAATAGCAATAGAAGAAGCGGTTGTGCCTTATGACCTGTACGATGATGTAGGCATAGATGTGATTGCTCTCATTTATACCAATAAGATCGCCCTTCTTAAAAATAAAACTGGAAGACATCGAACCCCTCCATGTTTAAGAGGACATCTTCCCAATACTGGACGGTCATAATGGCTATAGCGAATCTTACTAGAACACTGGAATCCGCTGTTCTATGGTATTCATCTTCGAGTTCCATACAGTAGTCCCAGAGATCAATGATTAGGTCTGAGACGTCGTCATACTCAGGAGTCACTATAGGACCCCCAGTGGGGGGGTAGGGGGGTAGTAGGGTAGTAGAATCATCGATCCTCATCCTCTAAGACCTTGATCTTCCCGATAGCAATTAGTCTGTCCATGGAGTTAGCAGTCATGATGCAAGTATCTCCATCGAAATATTTTATCTCATAACTAGTTGTCCAGTTGAACCAAGGCTCATCGGACCACGTACCTGATTTAATTTCGTTGGTGATTATCCCAGCTTTACCACTATCCAAAATAATGGTTCCGACTTTGATTTCAGTCTTCGCACTCATCGTCCATTAAAACCTCCAAAATAAAACTACGGTTGTAGTCTAATGTTGGACCAACTCGAACAAAGTGAGGCACAAGAACCGGAAATCCGGTGGGTGCATCAACTGAAATTGCCGAGACAATCCCAACCACTTTGCCGCTATCATCAAAGATTACAGAACCGCTTGAGCCCGGCCAAGCAAATGTATCGATAATAAGATACTGGTTGTTAAGTCCGGAAATTCTTCCGTGATAACTAGTGAAATAAATTTGATTAGGGTGACCACAATAGGATACCTCCTTTCCAACTTGAATTTTTTTAGCAGGTCGATAGTCGATTGGCTTTGTAAACTTAAGAGCTGTTGGAACCTTTAAGATCGCAATGTCTCTAAAGTTATCCATGTGCATAACCTCTACAGCATGAACGTCTCCACTTCTTTCGGTGACGTAGAATTCTTTGAATCCATCAACGACGTGAGCTGCGGTCAAAACAAATCTGTGACCGTGGATGTGGAAATAGTTCCCTGATCCAATCGATAGGTTGCCTTTCTCGGTATACGAGCTAATGATTACGGATGAAGTCCATGCGTTCTTAAGCCCCTTGTCTGCGAATGAATACATGTCTCCATGGTAAGCATCATCGTAGTTGCTCCCCTGCGGATCATCATTCGGTAGTAGTAAAAATAATAATAGTCCTAGTCTTCCCATAATCTCGACCTCCTACTAATAACTAGGGATCAAAAAAATGTAACGGAAGTTTTACAAACGGATTATTTACACAGTTTATAATCCAACGGATGGTTCGGGAAAACCTAGTCTAATTTAACGCCAATCCACAGACCCAACGAAGCTTGTTGCGCATGATGTTGCAGCAATCTGTATGGAATTTCCCACTTGAGAGGTATCTCTTCCTTTCCATAGTGAGTCATGGTTTGCTTACCTTGTCTTGATTCAGTCTCAACGATTGTAACTTCTTGTTGTCGGATCCAGTTTACAACCATCTCATCAGTACGAGTAGATGTATTGATTATAGTTCCCTCAGGTCCGTATAAAGTTGTTCTGAAGATCATCTGGTCATCGTTTACTGTTACGATAGTCTCGACATAGTAGTGACCATTCTTGACGGCACAGTCGATAGGTCTCCTTCTATAGTTGCAATCTTCTGGGTAAGCAGATTCGATAGTGTCTTCGTTGTAGACTCTTACTTTCTCAACCGGTTGGTAACCACCGTGCCCATTGTCTTCTTTAGCGTGTCGAGAGTACATCGATGAATAATAATAGGGAGCTTCTCGCTCATGGGTAATGGAGATACTTTGGTTGGTTGCGTGGTTCCTAAATTGGATTGGCGAAACATAAACATCGAATGTCCCTGCAAGTGCCGAAGCCATTAATAAACTAAAAATTGCAATCATTTTCCTATCCCCTTATCGTCTAATCATTGACGATCATAATCGTCCTCTATGCGGACAACGTCGTCTAAATAATTAGTAGAAACTTCTGCAAGTACAACGTTTGTTCCCAATGTTGCTGCAAATCTGTGAATTGTGTTGGGCAATACGTGAAAAGTGTCACCAGCCGCTAATTTTAGCGTAGAAACACCTTGCCTTCCATGGTCTGAAACGAAGAGTTCCAAGTTTCCTTCAATAACAAGGATGGTTTCTTCCTTCTTTTCATGATACTGAAGTGATAATTGATGTCCCTCGTTGATGTAAAGAAGTTTTCCAACGTAGTCTGCTGTATGAGCCCAGATGACTTCTTTACCCCAAGGCTTAATCACCTCTCTCCTTTTGTTTAACATTTCTAGCATGTTCGCTCCTTGTGTATAAATAAATAGCACGAGACAGTTCTAAGTCGTACTCTTTTTTATCAAAAAAGTAACCATGTTCAGCCATAAAATGATACCCTAAGTACCAAGCTGTGGCTTCCTTAAACACAGTCTCGTCAGTGTGTTTAAAGTGAGGATCTGAGTGGTAAATCGCGTGACCCGTCTCGTGAGCTAGGGATACCATTTTTTGAAAGATAGACTGATCTTCACCAATCTCAATTATACCAAACAACTCAAGCTCCTCAACTTCATCATCTGGGGTTTCTATCCAATAGGAATTGTCTCCATCAATGTCTTCAATGTTCACGTTAAATGAGTATTCAACTAAACTTATCATTTCTGATAGTATGATCTTAAGATCCTTCTCTGGTAAGGAGCTCGACAAGCTCCGTGTATCCACCGACAAATTTATCATCCAAACCGCCCTCCTTTAAAACTACCATTGGTACAGTCTTATGACCATAAATAGTTTTATAATGCTCTAGTAGCGACCTTGAGTGGTCTATTGAACAGTACTCAAACTCGAAACCCCTGTTAATAAGTAGGTTTTTGGTCTTGATACAAAATGGACACTCGGTCCAGCAAATAACTTTAAAATACTTCATTAGTCCCTCAAGAGTTGTCTGGTTGATAATTTCTGTCGGACCTCAGTTGGCGAACCAACGACGATGATGGTTCTACTATAGCCCGCCTCATTAATGGTGATGCGACTAAAGTCCTCGCCTTGTCCATAGCCAAGGTGCCGAGCTTCGTTTAAATACGCGCTTGTCTCTGGTCTGATAGATTGCACAGTTTTTGGACTAATGTAGATCTCAGACATTTGCATCCGTTCTCCCGGCGGTTTAAATAACTCCGTTAATTTTACGAGCATCGTTTCTCCTGTAATGCATAATGTTTTTAGTTTCGGTTGTCCATCTCTTACCATCAATAATAATGGTTGACCATCCATTCCACTCTTCAGTAGATGTAATGAACAGTCCTAAGTGTGGTGCTTTATTTATGTATACGGACAGTGGATTGTCTGGGTTCGGCCCCATCATCACTGTTCCCTGTGGAATCCACAAAAGGTCCCCTGTTTGAAACATCTCTCTCTCCTTGTTCTTCTTCGATTTTATGATTTACATACCCTCGAGCAATTGCTTCGATGTCTGCTAGACGTGAATCTAACTCTACCAAGGTTCTTCTGGTATTATTTAGTATACCAATTGCTGTGTCTAAATCTTCACCGTCAACTAAGTCGGCAATAAGTTCTAATTGTTTTTCCAATGCTGCTTGCTTGTTGTATGCATAATCAAGCAGTACAGATACTTCTTCGGGTACTTCTTCTACGTTAATTCCATAAGTTATTTTTACTCTCACTGTTCCTCCAGAGTCTATTATACCAAAAGTCCATCCATCACAGCCTTGGTAATTAAACCAAGAACTCCGAATCCGACGGACCAAATTACTTTTGACATGTTATCTTGCCATTGCTCAAGATCACGAACACGAGCGTAAAGACCAGTTTCAGGATTATAAATGGCTTCTCTAATTGACTTAATGTCATCCGCCATTTGATTCTGTGTAATATTCATGTGTTTAATATTAACAGTAAGTTCCATCAATGCTTGCTTTAATTCATTTAATTCTTTTTCACTCATGTTCGTAATCTCCTAGCTTTTAGAAACCAAATTAATTAGTTTCAAACTTTAACAACAGCATGAGATGTTGTCAATAATGTTCCGGCAGCACTTGCAGCATTCTGCAGAGCACATCTAGTTACTTTTTTGGGGTCGATGATACCCCGCGCATGCGTGCTAACCATGCATCTGTTAAGAAAATCATAGCCTTCGTCTCCTTGTGCATCTTGCACCTTTTGTAAAATAATATCCTCAGACTCTCCAGCGTTTCTAGCCATCGTTCTTAGAGGCGCTTCACATGCCCTTAAGACGATTTGAGCGCCGAGGGCTTGTTCTTCATTATCAGTGTCCACAGAAAGGTTAGAAACAGCTCTCACGAGCGCAACGCCACCACCGGCAACAATACCTTCTTCTTGTGCCGACCTAACAGCCTCCAAAGCATCATCAATGCGGTGCTTCTTCTCAATCATTTCGACTTCAGTAGCTGCGCCAACTCTAATGATAGCCACACCAGAAGCAAGACGGGTAATTCTTTCCTGAAGCCTTTCGCATTCTTGTAGATTTTCTGTTTGCTGGATCTCATTTTTGACAGCAGTAATTCTCGCATCGATTTTCTCATAATCTCCCTTTCCTCCAACGATAGTTGTCCAACCTTTTGTGACATTCAGGGATTTTGATTGACCAAAGTCATTTAGCTTGATCTCTCTTAATGAAAGGCCACTCTCGCGAGAAATAAACGTGGCACCAACTGAAGCTGCGAGATCTTTCATGATGTTTCTTCTTTCCTCTCCATACTTTGGAGCGCGAACTGCGGCGATCTTCATTGTTCCACGAACTGAATTTGCAATCAATGCGGCCAAAGCTTGACCTTCAACATCATTCGCAACAAGAAGTAGTGGTCGAGAATCTCTAGCTGCTATTTCTAGTGTCGGCATGATCTGGTCAACAACTTCAATCTTCTCATCCGTGATAAGAATGAGAGGATTATCATAATCTACAGTTCCATTCCGTTCATTGTTTATAAATTGACTGCTAAGGTAGCCAGAATCAAATCTAAAGCCTTCTATGAGGTCAAGAGTGGTCTTCATACTTCGAGCTTCTTCCACGAGTACGGTTCCATCCTTGCCGGCCTTATCTACGGCTGTTGAAATAAGAGTTCCAATGGTCGTATCGTTATTTGCTGAGATGGTTGCAATGTGTTTTATGTCCTCGACAGTTTCAATTGGTCGTGACATGTCATCAAGACGCACAACGATTGCGTCAACAGCCTTGTCAATTCCACGCTTTAGCTCAACCGGAGAAATCCCCGATGTTAGATAGCGTTGACCTTCGACGAGAATTGATCTTGCCAACACGGTAGATGTTGTTGTACCATCACCAGCAGTCTCGACGGTTTGTTTTGCTGCTTGCTTGATAACTTGTGCCCCAAGATTTTGGAACGGATCTTCAAGATCAACAAAGTCACTAATTGTTACACCATCTTTTGTAAGCACAGGGATTCCTTGATCCTTGTGAAATAAGGCAACGGTTCGACCACGGGGACCGAGTGTTGCTGCGACGTTATCCGCCAAAATGTTAACCCCCTCGACAATCGCTTGATTGAGAGGGGATCCCTGTTTATAATGTTTCTGCATTAAGCCTCCAGATTTATTTGTTATGTCTATATTATAACCTCTTTTGGAGGACTTGTCAAGTCATTTGTTGAAACTTTCTGAAATTAATTTTTTTAAGAAGTCTGCAGTGACCACGCTTTCGTTCTGCATTGCTTGAGGAGTCTCTTCATCCTCGCCATACGCAAAAATTTGCTTGTAAAGATCCTCGAGTGCATTGTAGTCTGAATAGATCTTATCAATGTAGTCGGTGGCGCTTCCTTTCTCTTGCTTTGACTTTCCAACATAAGAATCAGTGTTAGCCTCAATTGTCTTGATTTTTGTCGCAGCATCCAAGATTGCTTTTGTCGCCGGACGGTCAGTAATCTTTCCAACCTCATCCGATAAGAACTTCGCAGTTGTTTGCAACTGTCCGTCGGTAATCTCTCCTTGTGGAAGATAGACTGTGGTATACTTAAAGGTTTGGAAATCCTCGTTTGAAGTATACTCAGCGGGCAGAAGATAACTTTGCTTGTCGCTTTTCGGACTCAATGTCCAACTCTTTGATCCTTCTTTTGCTGTTGGGAGCATAAATCTCCCTCTTAATTCACCATTTTCTTGTGAAATCTCGACCAAATAAAGATCAACAGACGGAATAAAGGTAAATCCTTCGACTTTTTGCTCAGATCCTTTTAATTTTTGTCCAATAAAATAGTAAACAACGTTATCAATGGTGATGTCTAGCAAGTTTTTAGTTGATTGTGCCGGTGCATACTCTCCAACTAAGTTAGAATAAAGCTTTGCACTTGTGTAAATTGTATCAGATCCAATCATTCCTAGATTATCTGCGGCTCCACCCTCTGCTCCGACTACGGGGAAGTTTAAAAGCACACCCAACCATCTCTCAAAAAACTTTCCAGCCTCTTGAGCGCCAAGAGTTTTGATCTCTTCAGCCAAAAAGCTCAACACTTTTGAATAAATGAATGGTGCGAATTCATTTCTGCCTTCGGACCAAGATTGTAGCGTACCATCTTCAGCCGCTTTCGAGAAGTCTGCGACACTTTTAAGCTTGTCTGCGACGGAGTTGCCATCAACACCGCCAAACAAATCTAAAATGTAAGGCGAAACCTTTGGTTTCTCTGCTTTTTTAAACTCCACTTCTGTGGATTGTACACCGGCAACTGGAATTTGTTGACCTGCAAATGGAGTTACATCCTGATAATCGAGTGCATCGAAGTAGTTCTCGATGTCTCCAAGCAATAGTTTTATCTCTTCATCGTTCAGATCAACTTTATCTAAGGTCTTCCGGAAGATGTTGGTAATCTTTGATTGAACTTGTGATGATCCGCCCTTTCGCATTGCTGCTATGGCTTGATCTCTTTTGTAGCGAGCATCATCTTTATCTACTTGAGTTCGTGCGCTGAACCTTGAGAGCATGTCGTTGATGGCGGCTTCCAAGTCTGCATCGTCAAGTACACCATCGGTGGCTTGCGTTGCGGCAAGTTCCGAGAAGTCAGTAGATCTATCTTGGATCTTCTGCTTTACTCCAACGTTACTCCAATTTTCTTTGTTCTTGGCGTTGTCTGGTGCTTTATCGCCTTCTTTATCAGTATAGAGATCTACGGAAGGATCAACAAGGTTGTTTGTAATTCTTTCGATCAACGTCTTAAGCTGTCCACCAGTTACTTTTTTACCCATGCTCAATCTCTCCCGTACTTTGCAAATAAATAGTTTATTTAATGTCTTGTATCAATTTTTTTAAGTCCAACCCAGCACAATCGATTTTTCGGTTTGTTAAGTGGTAATGGTTTAGAAATCCATCAAAACGCCCGTCAGCAGCTTTCTTGCTCACGGTAGTGTTAGTTCTCTTCGAACGATCCAGAGGCGTCGCAAGGGGTATTCCCGTCGCGTCATGAACACCTCGCATCAATGCTTTGAGTGCATCAAGTTGTTGTGGGTAAAATCCTGTGAAAGGATCAAGCTTCGAGCCATGAACAACCGCATCTTTAATGATCGGTCGCTTTCCAAGCCCTTGTCTTTCATACCAGTCTTGATGCTTTGGGTAATAAGCGTTTGAAATCTCCACTCCAATTGAGCGGTCATTCCACTTTCTAGAACCAGCATGATAAGCAACGTCATTCATGTCCATTGTTTGATAGATGGTTCCGTCGTTGTCGATAAGGAAGTGAACAGAGAGTCCACGATTGCCTAGAACCTTAAAGCAGGACTCGGATGATAAGCAAACATCCCAATGACAAACGAAAAAGTTTGGATTTCGTTTATGGAACACTCGCTTAAATCCTTTGCGCATTTTCATACCGTCGCCTTCAAACCATAACTTGACTTTTGGCCACGCAATGTTGAAATATTCAGCATTAGAAACGATGAAAGACTCTTTGTTATTTCTCGTTCCCGGCTTAAATGTGTGAATTGTTTCTTGCCTATCAGTATAGATTCTCCGATAGGTTCCGGGACCACACAAGCCATCGGCTGTGATTCCCTTCTTTTTTTGATACTTAGCAATTGCCTCAATCAAGTCATCGTTAAATCTTTCACAGCCAAACCAAGTCGCGTCCCAACCAAGTTTTGCAGCAGATGCTTCGTTATAAAAATACTTATCCATTGTGTTACTCCAGAACCTCGTCGGCTAAACCATACTCAATTGCTTGTTCAGCTGTGAGATAAACATTTACTTTACGATCAATAAGATCACGGATTTGTCGCTTTGACAAGTTTGTCTCATCAGACATAGCCTGAATGTACGAGTCTTGCAACGAAACGGTTTGTTCAAGTTCGTTCTTCAAATTATGAAGGTCTCCAACTTGTCCACCGTTAACTGAGTGAATCATAACGCGGCAATGTTTTCCAAGCTTTCGCTTGCCTTTAGTACCAGATGCAAGCATCAAAGTTCCGGCAGACATAACCTTTCCAAGTCCGATTGTTTCAATATCGCAGAATTTTTTGCAGAAATTAACAACATCGTAAATTCCGAACATCTCATCAGCAGATCCACCATAGGTAGAAACATAAAGCTTGATTGGATCGGCGCGTTCAGCGTCGGGGTCTTTTGTTTGTGCAAGCACAAGCAATGCAGAAATTAAATCAGCAGCTCGCTCTTCGTTGACTTCGCCAACAAACATAATTGATCGAGCTTCAGGTTGTGGTCCTTTTCCGCCACCACCACCAAGCAGATCCATAAGAGTAAGAGCTTGTTCTTCAGACTCTTCTTCAGTATCAGCCTCGAGTTCATCAATTTCCAAATCTTCAGTTGAAGATGACTCTTCTTCTTGAACGACTTTAGATTTTGCCTTTTTCTTTGGCTTTTTTTCTTTTTTACTTAGTATATTCATGTCTTTTCCTATATTGTTGTGTTACGTAAGTCTTTAAATCATTAAAGTTCTTAAAACGTATAATATTGTGATGGGTTGGCGGAATGTTTTTTAAAATTTCTCTTATTTTGCCGTTTGCGAACGTTTGGAATTCATTGTTGTGTATTCTTCTTAGACTATCGGCTTTACGCCAGTCGATTTTGTTACGAACAATTGCTTCTTCAAGCTGCCTTAAGCTTATCTCATAAGCGCTCATCATTAACAGAGCGTAAGTCAACATTGCCTCTTCTAATACGGTTGATGCTTTAACTGCGGATGATATAATTGTAACCAACCAAGTAGAGATGCAACCCATAGCGAAAGCCAAAAGAAATTGTATCATTTTTCCTCCATAAAAAAAAGAGAGGGCGAAGCCTCTCTTTAATTATAACACGAAACCAAAAGGTTGTCAAGTAAAAAAGTTAAATTACTTACGACCCAAGGCTTTGTTTAATTTTGCTTCGTGTAATTTAGCTGCTTTTAAGCGTTTTGCAACACGGTTAGCAACTTCATTGACGATCTCTTCGTTGGTAGCTTGCAAGTTAATTCCAGCGAGAGCTTCCATCATTTCTTCTTCTTCTTCAGCAGCAGCGTCCATTTCCATGGGAGCTTCTTCAGCATCCATTTCTACTTCTTCAGATTCACCCATGGCAGCTTCAAGCTTTTTGCCAAGAGCGATCAGAATTTCTGCTTCTTCATCAGTTAATTCAAGATCAGAACCGTCAGCGTCCATTTCCATTTCAGCTTCACCAGCATCCATTTCTACTTCTTCTTCTGCTTCTTCATGCATGTCTTCATGCATTTCTTCTTTATGCATGCCTTCATCTTTAGCGTGCATACCTTCTTCCATTTCTTCATCACGTTTTGCGTGATACATTTCAGTTAACGGGGCAACCTTTGCAAGTCTTTGGAACCGACGAATAGCAGCCTCATTTAAAGTTTTTTTAGCCATAGCTTTAATCTCCTAGTAATAATCATGATTGTTAAATAAATAGAACATTCGGAAAGAAAAGGCCAATTGGGAATTAAATTTCTGGATGTTGCTCTGCAATGAAGTCAAAAAGAGACTCTATGTCATCTTCTCCAATTCCCAGATCTTCCAATATTGTGTTCCCATCTTCGCCGGATTTCTTTGTTATGTTTGTGTTTCTTTTAGAGTGTTTCTCACTTGATTCTTTATAGCTTTGGATAAACAAAAGCATTTCTTCGTTATCCTCAGATACTCCGCGACAGCATGCGCGAAAAAATTCGGACATGGTCATGTTGTGCTTCTCTAACGAAGTTTGAAATCTTATGTGTGAATCTTTGCTTGCATAAAAATGCACTCTTTGTGCATCTTCCGTGTATTTTTTCTTTGACATGATAAAACCCCCATGCTTTACTCAGCACAATAATTAGCTGATTATAAATCCAAGTCTGCTATCTCTTCTAGAAAGTCATCGATGGAATCACTAACCCACCCGTAAGCGGTGTTTTTGCTTGGTGTTTCTTTCACAGAAATGTAAAAGTCGAACTCGGTTCGCCAGTCTGGGATCCAAATCTTGTCTGCGTTTTGTTTGAAAAATTCGTGAAGTTTTTGATAGTAACTTCGATCTCTCTTTTTTGGGTTCGCAAGTTTTGCGAACTCGGCCAAGAGCGACTGATCTTTTACGGAATCTAGTTCAAACTCCTCGAGCCATTCTCCAACTGCTTGGGCATAGGCTACGTCTTCATTTGGGGTCGTAAGTAGGACTTTGGTCAACTTATCCGCATCACCATGTGCTACGGCATCTTCGTCGTATTTATACATTGTTACTGTATACATTATTGCTCCGATGCTTCGTTGTTTTCACTGTTTTGGTTTAAGGCTTGGACGAGCGTGTCGAACTTTACAAAAGCTGTTCGTAAAGTGTTCATGGACTGCTCCATTTGATCTTTCGTCATTTCTCCGTACTCTTCTTGCTCATAGCCTTCAAGCATGTAGTTGAACAGTTCGCTTGTTGCCCACGCGGCGACGCCAAGGTCTGCTACTGTTAATCGAGGTGTTTCCTCAGGTTGTTCGTTTGTTACTTTCATTCTGTCTCCCATTGATTTAAAGACCGCATTTAAGGCCCTGTTTTAAGAAATTTTTTCGTGGCGCGAAACGGCGCACATAGGACAAAGGTGCGGAACTTTTTGGGAACCACACCTGAGATTTATTCTACTCTTCTTGATTGTTATCTTGAGCTTCAAAGGCTTGGAGAGCCGCTGTGAACTTTGCATGGGTAGATGCAAATTGCTCGAGCGTTTCTCGCGTTTCCTCTTCGGACACACCTTCCAGTGTTGATCCGTCTTGGTCAAGAGTATTTGTGTACAGAGCTAGAACTTGCCCAATGGCGTATGTCGCCAGCATCAAGTCCGTTCTGTTAATTTGATTTGTATCGTTAATGTTTTCCATTATTTTCTCCTAATGTTATTGGCCTACGCCTTGTGATTTAAAAGCCTCAACCATATCAATTAGTTGAGACATATCCGTGTCGCTTTTGGCTAAACGGTAAGCCTTTACGGCTAGAGAGATGTCCTGCTTTGTTAGCCATCCATTCTCTACATAGTTTGTCTTAAGATCTCGCTTTTGTTCTTTGTATGGCTCCATAGCATCTTCAAGCGCTTTCATGCTTTCAAGATAATCAGCCATGTGTTCTTCTTTAGTTTTGGCATCTGGTGCTTTTTCGACGATAGCCATTGGTGAGGTATTGTTAATACCGGTTACAAATTCAAAACTCATTTATTCCTCCATTGGTTGAGTATA
>JGI24004J15324_10000537_pt1 | contig 15416 bp, 16 predicted proteins | sample LinPmetageLP32_FD_15324 | JGI IMG/M metagenome (IMG submission 15324)
ATTTTCTATGACTCGTGAATGACTTAAAGAAAAGAGATCTTTTAACAGTTTAACCTAATAAATTTGATTTTTTTGTATTATTTTTGTTGTATTATATATTTTATGATTTACGAAGGTTCAGAAGGATCTGTTAATGGATATTATAAAAAGAAAAAAATCATTTCAAGACCTCTTGGTGATGGACGAACACTTGAAGGATATAAAAATGAAGCACAAATGGTTCTCATTCAAGCAATGAGGGACGGCAATAATTTACAGAAAATTAAGAAATTATGTATTCAAACATTAAAGAATTTTAGATACGAAGAACTAATTAAACAACCTGATATAGAGGAAAGAGATTTTGTTCTCTTTACACTATTAATCTTAATAAAACTTAAAGTCGTCGAAGAGGACGGAGTTCAAGAAGGTCTTCTAGTGATGTGTAAAAAAAAACCTAGACGAGACTGTGAAAACCACTAGGATCTATATTAACTGTCGGAATGCCCTCATCAAGAGCATCCCCTTCATCTTCTGAATAATCAATATCAGAATCATCTGACCCACACAATTCTAAAATTAAACCCTGAATGATTAACGCCCATTCTGTTTTATCATTCTCTAATAAATATTCACCGATCTTTTGAAGTTCATCCATTTCAATTATTGAATATTTTTTTTTGAATTAAATTATTCAAAAATATCTTTCGTATATTTTACCCCATTAAATTCTATTTGAGGATCTTCTAACTGTTGTGCTAATAACTGGTCTGATTTTTTTTTACTTGCTAGAAGATCTCCTACAACATCCATATTTGCCTGAACCTGTTGATCTATCCTGAATATTACTGCTGAATTTAAATCACATCTAGCAGAAGTCCCATCTGGTTCGTGAATACTACATCGAATCCTTGTAAGAACTCTATCTATCGTATTGGTGAAAGTAATCTGCCCCTGAAATCCATTCAAGAAGTCTCCATAAGGATTTGCCTTATTTGTGATTGCTACAATTGGTAATGTCACGCCGCTCGTTGTCCCTCCTAAAACTTGATTCTCTCCTATGATATCAGATCTAATTGTATAATAAGGTCTTAGGGTCTTACTAGGTAATCTTTTCGCAGTTATATTTACAGATGTTGCTGGACTGATTGTAATCGGTGGTAATATATATCTCGCACCTCTGGATGCGAAGGCAGGAGTCACGCCGACAGGGTTCAGAGGTTGATAAACCGATTGTGCCACAGAATTCATTTGATATTCTATAAGATCTCCTTCATCTACATTCGCATTCGTTGTAATGACATTGACATTATTTAAATCAGCATTCGCCCCTGATGCTTTCAATCTAACCTGCCTTGAAGAAGTAGTATCTGGATTGTGAAATTGTTCGTATCTATATCCCATAATCCCTATAAGACTTTCATCCCAAGAATCTTCAGGGACAACCCAGTCTTCAATAAATAAACCAGACATCGCATCCATAATCTTCCAAGGTTCAACATTAGCATTCATAGAATTATAAACATTCATTGATGCTGTTCCCACTGCTCCACTAAATCCTTCCACATAAGCAGCAATCTCTGGACTATAATTTGTGTAAAGAGGTCTTTTATTAATTTTATAACATTTATCACCTGCGTTAGGATTGACAGGGAGAACAGTTCCAGTCTGATTATATCCAGCATATCCCAAATTACCAACGACCTCCGCTGTATGAAAATCCCTTATTTGAAATCTCTGTTGTGTAGTATCATAATTGATTAGAGGACCATCTGCTCCAATATACATACCGAATTGATATTTATCTAAAAGATACATTCTCTCAAATGCCGCCTGACCGAACCTATATACTTTATTGTATTCATTTAATTTTGATTTACCCAGCGTATCAGCATTACCATTATAAGGGAGAATCACGTGTGTTCCATATGCGGTGAAATGATAATCAAATCCAAAATACCTACCGAGTCCAAACCCCAATTGATACATAGGTCGTCCGACTCCTGCCGAAGCGTTTTTGTGAAAGAAATGATCAGGAATCTTGTCTCCTGTTTGACTGAACTGAAACCCTATTTTATATGCGATTCCTTCCCCATCAAGATTAGTTCGCACCTTTCTACCGAATCCATATGCTAATTGGGTGTAATCAGAAGTTAAGGTCGTGGAGAATATTCCTGATCCATAATCTGTCTCTTGAACGTCCTTTGCTAATGAATCTACCGTATTTGGATTATAATCAACGAATAATGGGAAGGACGTCTGACTGGCACTAACTGCCCCATCATATAAATCATATCCCAGTGCTGGGACTTGATCCACACGAATATTTGTGCTAAAGTTCGCAGCACCATATCCACTATCAACAAAATTAGAATTATCATATAAATTCATATGAAAAAACCTTGTATTATTCTCTCTAATTTTAAAACCATTCTGAAGATAATCTTTGAATAATTCTGGATAGACTGTCTGAGAATCAAAGAATTCCTTGAATTTTAATAGATTCGCATCAGTCCATTTTATATCGGTTACAAATACAGAATCACCTGAAGCATTCGGTGTTAAAAAACTAGAAAGATATCCTGTGTCTTGGAATATCCCATTTAACTTTTTCCCTGCTGTATATAATTCTGGTCGTTTTATTCCTATTGTCTGATACTGCGATAAATAACTGAAAGTTTCTGGATAATTAGCAGCACCATCAACCCTCTTCCATTGATCGTAATAAGATCTCTCATAAGAATTAGCAGTTGCGACATTATATAGTTTGTTCGCCTGTGTTTCACTCTTGAATGAAAATGTTTCCTTTCTATGAACCGTGTTGGATACGTTAGAAGTGCTATATGTGAATGGTTCAAAATCTGTTCTCTGAATTAATTCTTCTGTTAATTGAACCGCAAGGTCTGTTGGTGAATTATATCCTGGATTTGCCTTCAATGTAATTAAATTTTTATTTGTATATAATCACCGACGACTGCTGGATCTCGCTGTGCCTGTGCCTGTGCCGTCGAGAGACCACTTGTTATATCAGGAGGTAAAAACCTTCTTATAGCATCAGGTCCTCCAAATTTAAATGTAAAACGATTCTGGGTCGTGGTGGTCGCAATAGCATTCTCTGACATAGTTACAAATGAACCATTCACAGATACAACCGACGCACCGACATTGAATCCGAGAAGAGGCAAAGCATTAAGAATCGGCATCGCAGGTATAAGACCTGTTGTAGAGGAAGAGTGTGTAACCTGTAATATAGGAGAACCAAGAGTAGAGATACCAGAAACCGTTATTCTTGTATCCGAAGGGACGTCAAAGAAAGTCTGTTGTCTTGTGAAAAGTGTGAAACGACTTCCATCATTTTTTCCTGAAACTTTATATTCTGGATTTACTTTCCCTATATTATTTCCTGCCCAATATTTAGTTGAAAGATCATCACTACACCGATTCAGAGGATTAGGAGGTCTCTGTGTCTGTCCCATATCACGGAGACCACCAGCAAGAGATCCCCCATCCCTCCTTTCATTCTGCCCCCAAAAGACAGTCGTCCCTGAAGCAGTCCATCGTCTAGGTAAGAAAACATAATTATCAATATTCGCACACTTGTAAGGAGAGACAACTAAATTCACTGTATCATCCCTTATTTTGATATTCACAGTTTTATTAGAAGCATTTTGAAGAGCGTATTTATGAGGGAGTTCTTCATTTCTCCATAGATTCTCGAATTCAGTGACTTCAACATTTACAGAAGCATTAAGTTCTTGTCCCTTAATTTGAATTTGTCCTGATTCAGCACCAATTTCTGAAACATAAGAAGAATGAACGCTGATTTGATCCCCTGCTTTTAAGACTAAACCTTGCCCACATTTATTCGTCCATTTAGAAGGATCTATATTATTATTCGCAATCCCTTCGTCGCTTTGAGAGCGAGGACACTCTATTAGAGTTGTCTTCGTGAAAGTATTATTATTCATTTTATTTATGAATATAATAAAAAATGAAGTTAATGAAACTAAAATTCGGTTAAGCATACGCCATCATAAACATCCCATCACGGAGACTGGCAACCCTCATCACCTGTAACCAGCAACGCATGGTGGATGCTCCAGGCATAGTGACACGAGTATCATAGATTTCAATACCACGAGAATTGACTCGCTCACCCTTATTCAGACGATAAGCAGTGTAGAAGAACTTCTGGCGAAGATCACCCTGTGCTGAATAATCTTCAAAATTAACCGATCCAGAAGCACCATCGAGAGTCTGTGCTAACTGACCCTCGCCCCTGTATAAATCACGAGAGATGTAAGGTACTCGCCCCTCCGACTGAAAGACGTTGTGATAATGACGAGCGTCATTGGTGACGTCTATCGGATATAAGAAATTATCATTGTATTTTAGATTGGTTGTCACCTTGCCTACACCAGTCGTAGAGACAGTAGGTCCTTCAGCACAATAGACATTCAGAAGATTATCCTGCTTATCCGACTCCGTGCCTGCCCTCACGCTGCCACAGAATACTTTATTTACGATACGACCAGCACCTCCTACATTCTGGATTAGACCAGAAGAATATTCAGTTGCCGAGACAGTCCGCTTTACGAACTGATAATCTACATACTGAAAAGACATATTAGCGTTCTGCTGGCGATACTGCTCCATAAGATCCTGAGGATAGAAAATATAATCAGCGATTAACTGACAATCACCACGGACAAGGACGGCATCCTGTGTAATTGACCCACCCTGCGTTACACTGATACGCTCCGACTCGGCGAGAGACGAACGTTTCGTAAATGTTAAATGAATCGAAACCTGCTCATCCATCATAAATAGAGGGAGTTGGTTGGTCTTTAGGAAAGGGAAAAGATCTGCCAAGAGAACAGAATAAGTGGGTTTATTAACCTCCGATTGATAATCATAAACCGTGCGACTGGGGAAGGGACTAGTATCCTTCAGAGGGACGTGATGCTGGTCCGAATCCGCACCAGCAAATAAGAGACCCTTACCATTGTCAATCTGAATAGACTTTGCCTCAGTAAGACTTTCTACATTCAGGGGAGTATTTGAAGCATTCTGATAGGGTTCTGCTCGCCCAGTAAGAGTAGGGGCGATTGTCATCATACGACCAGAAATAACACCCTCACGCTCCTTGATTGCGTCAGGAGGTAGGAAGGTCGTTTCATAGGCGGCGAAATGATTGTAATCTTCAATTTCACAGACGGTCTTTGTGCCGACACGAAGTGCCGCTCTCTGGATTAGAGAATGGACTCCTACACCAGCAGGAAAGAAGGCACGATCACGAGTAGAAGGTCCTACTGTTCCATCAGTAGAGAATGTGATTCTTGAATTAGAATGAAGAATACCTTTATTATCTAAAACGAATCGTGCTTCGCTTTCAGAGAAAATTACTGGATCTAAGATATCAGTAGTTACATTGATCGCTGTATCAGTAGCGACAGTGCCGATACGAACAAGATCTGGGATTTGAGAGGACTGGGGCTGCGAGGGAGATTCCATATTATTATGATATGAAAATATATAAAAAAGTAAGGGTCATTTTAAAATATGCTATTTATTTCATTACCTGAATCGATCCACCAGAGGATACGACCGTCTGGCGTGAATGGACGAACAAGAAGACAGCATTCGGATTGTCGCTCGTAAGTCTTAACTGTAACTGGACGCCGAATGGAACTTGCGAGAAATCAAGTCCAGAATTAGAAATACCATCATATGATACACCGATTCCATATGCCGATCCACCATCAATAATATCCTTCGCCTGTGCGAAATTAGCACCATAATCAATATTACGGAAGGCAGACGGAACAACCGAAGTCCTCGCAATCTTCGCAAAGTTCATTACAGCATTCATATAATTACGAACAATCTGGGCATCAGCAGTTTCATTATCACGACCTGCCTGATCCTTCTGGAGTGTATCAATATTATATTCTAGAGGGACTCGCTCACCAGCACGAGTGAAAACAAGTTGTTCAATCTGTGCTTTCGTGCCGTCACTGTTGGAGAATCCAAGAGTCCCAAGACCGTCTCTCGTTAGAGAATTAATATGCGAAGAAGGAACAACATTCATAAATGCCCCTAGGACAGATTTTAGACCAAGGTTGAAATTCAATACAGCATTCGCCGAATTGATAGTATTGTAATAAGAACTGATAGAATTATAGACGAAGGTGTTCGTAGATTGAGGACTGAAATCTTCACCTGGTCGCTGGACTTCACAGATTAGACGAACATTGGATAATTCATAATAAGCATCAAGTAATTTAGTTGGAGAGTTGTCCGAAGAAAATAAAACATTCTGGTCTGGAGATAACTGGATCTCTATCATTAGACCACCGACACCCCAATCATTCGAGAGAGGGATTGGTTCTTGACCCATAAAGAGTCCAGAAACCAGAGGGATACAGAAGGAGTTCGGAGAAGTCCCCCCAGAAGCAGATGCCCCCTGGGTGTTCGTAATGACTCCTAACTGCTGTGCCTTGAAGTTAGGGAAACGAAGAGCAGTCTCGTAGGCGTGACAAGCGAAGTCGTGCTGACTCTGCGTTACGCTGAGGTATGAAGACATCATTCGATTATGATGATTGATTGATTCTATCGTCTGCGAAGAACGCTGGGAGAAAATAGAAAGAGTATCAATTACAGAATAAACACCGAGGCGTTCATTCATACGGATTCCATCACTCTCTAATGGAATAATAGTATCATTCTTTTTTACTGTGAATTCACCAACGAGGCGAACAGAACCAGGAACAATAAAACGATCCTGTGCTCCAATCAGGAGTTGGATCGTCGGTTGTCCATTCTTGTAGGATAGTGTTCCATTGGATGTGATGTTGCTTGGGGTGATCTCTAAATGCTGGTTTGACATAACTTATAAAATACATTAGAAATTAATTTTAGGAGCATTTTAAAAATTTTAAATAGATATATAAATAGAATAAATGGTTTCAGTCGTAATAAAAAAAAGTGATAAATCTGGTAAAAAATTGATGGCAGTTTTCACCAGGGATAATGGAAGAACAAAAACAACACATTTCGGAAGTGCTGGGATGGATGATTATACAATCAAGAAAGATAAAGAACAAAGAAAAAGATACAGATCTAGACATAAAAAAGATTTATCTACTGGGGATTATACAAGAGCAGGATTTCTGTCGTGGTATATATTATGGGGTAATTCAACGAGTCGTAAAGAAAATATATCAAGTTATAAGAGAAGATTTAAGTTAAGTTAATTTATTGACCTTATTGAAAGATCTGATAGTAATCCCAAGTTTCTTTATTCGCCTTGATAAAATCTTCACTGAAATATCCTTTTAGGATTTCTTCTACTGCTGAACCTTCATCGTAGTTCCCACCTAGAAATTTACAGAGAATCTCTTTTTCTTCTTTTAGTTCCTCGTTGTCCCTGAGGGCACGATCAGTCCAACGCTTCATCCTTTCTAAATCATCTTTTAGTTTCTTGTTCTCCTCTCCCATAGCATTCACCATCTCCCTAAACTTTTCGGTTGCCTCACGAACCTTCTGTTGAAAAGATTCCCTTGCTACGACAATCTTCGCATCTTTTAGTTTCTTGTTTTCTTCTTTTAGTTCCTGATAATCATCTTTTAGTTTCTTGTTTTCAACTCCAAAATAACCACGAAGTCTCTCTATTTCTTCTTTTAGTTTCTTGTTCTCTTCACCCCACTCTTCAAGTTTCTTTTTCCTGTGATTGATTTGTTTTCTTAGATTCTTGTTCGTGTGTTGTAGTAGATCACTCTCTTCTTGAAGTTTCTTGTTCTCTTCTTGAAGTTTCATTGTGACACGATAAATCTCTTTGATTTCGTCTTTCGTAGTTCCGTGAAAGACTTGATCTTTGAGATTCTTGTTCTCTTCTTTTAGTTCCTCCACTTCCGCTTCCAGTTTTCCCTTCTCATCCAGAACAGATTGAAATTGCTGGACATCGTGTTCTCTACCACTTTTCTCTTCTTCCAACTTCTCTTCAAGTTCCCTGATGTGATTCACCAGTTCCTCCATCCCTGGAATCAGTTCAGTTGCGACCATCTTATTTACGACGAATTAATCTGTCTGCTTTTTTCTTCTTAGTATTTTGATGGTAATTATTGTTAGCAAACAATCAAATTTATTTTGGGTTTTTTTACGTATTCTTAGTGTGTTAATATTATTTCAGTATAGCAAACTATCAAATTTTTAAATTTTTTTTAAATTTTTTTTAACCGATATGTTCTAATGGATTGTGAGAACGATTCGCCAGGATTCCAAATTGACTGAATCCCTGAGGAGCAACCTGAGGAGGAGGTTTAGAAGGAGGAGCATCCTTCGCATCTGTTGATTTTTCTTTTTCATCCGCATCAATTGAAGAGAGAGTAGAAGTCGTGGCGGCTGCGACATTAGCAGCGGCGGCAATAGGGGCAAGTGCTCCGCCAGTGAAGACAGCAGCGACGTCTAAGATCCCTGCTCCAATTGTAGCAATATTACCTATATCCTGTCCGAGATTCTGTTTCACAGTATTTCCCTGTGCGTCTTTCGTATTAAACATATTTCCTGTATTCCAAAGATTATCTATATCCGTGAGAGTCGCCATCCCTGCCGAAGCAACCCCAATACCAGTTGCCCCTACCTTCGCAAACCCTTCAGCGATTTCACCTCCCCCACCAGCAACAGATAAAACGTTACCAACTATCCCTTCAAGACCTCCTGCTTCCTTAGCAGCGACTGCCCCCTCACCGAATAATTTAGTTCCTTCTCCTGCTGCCGAGAGAGTTCTTAGACCTTCTGAAGCTGCCTGACCGACAGTACCACCGCCTCTTAAAGTGGAAACTACTTCGGCAGCAGCACCACCAACTCCTTTTACAGCAGTTCCTATTTTAGGAACAGAAGCGGCACTGGATTCAGCGTCACTTTTAAGATCTGAATCTTCTTTACCTGTATCCAATTTCTGTAACGTTCTGAAAGCAGTTTTAGAGTTCTTCCAGTTTGCCTGACGGACTTCATTCATATCGTAGGCGTGCTGACTTAGTTGATTTTGTTCGGCGAATGCTTGTGCGTGTGCTCCATAAAAGTCTGACATTGTTTATATAAATTATATATATATAATTTTTATTCAGGGGAATTTAAAATTTTAGATCCTTCAGCAATTAGTGTTTCAAAGTTTCTAAATGCTTTTGGAGGATTCGACTGAAAATCCATATGAAGAAAATCATATCTATTAGGAGTTGCCTGTCCATATATCTTCAACCAATTATCACCCCCACCAAATACATCCCCATACTCTTCTGCCATTTTACCAAGTTCTTTCTGATTAGGGAAAGGAGATCCTACAATTACATTCGTAGCATTCTGCCTAATGATAGGACTACATGCCCTAAAATTCTGTGATGAAATAACTAATAGTTTTATATTGAAATGCCTGAAACGAGAACATAAATGATTGATCTTTGCTTCCCTTCTGATTGATCCTAAACAATCATCAAGGACAACAGCAATCTCTGGTTGGTCTTCTTTATCATATGCTTTCTGTGTCTTCACAATTCCATCTACAATTGCGTCGTCATAATGGTCGTGTGTATCAAATGCTTTTCTTAAAAATCTGGATGTAATATCGTTAGCAATGGTGTTACTGATGATAGTTGTATTATCGAATCTTTCTTGTGCGTCGTAGAACTGATCATTGAGAAGCATATTAGAAATTAGTGTGCTCTTTCCTGTGCGGACAGGTGAAACTAATAAAACTAATGCTCCGCCGCCGAANCCNTCTACCTGCGGTAAATTCTCGTGTAATGGTGGATGATTTGTAGATACTGGATCTGGATCTTTAACTGGGATGACTCTTGGTCCTTGCGATGCTTCCATTTTATGTTTATTATATACATAATATTTTACATTACATAATTTAAATAAATATCATTTTTGGTTCTCCTAACATTATATGTAGAGAAGTCTTCTAGGATCTGGTTTATTTCTATTTCTGAACTATGACAACTTTCAAACTTGATTGTTTTTGGTCTTATATTAGTTCTATACAATTGATTCATAATATTAATATCAAAACCCTCAGTATCTAATTTTAAATATTCAACATCTTCAACATTATATTCTTTGAAGAAGTCTTTTAATGATTTTGTTAAAACATTAATTTTTTCAAAGCGTTTAAACCTAACAGATTTTGTAATTCTTTTTTCTTCATTAGATGATCCAACTAAACTTGACATGCCCCTTTCATATTGTCTATGTTCTTTATCTTCTAAAAATTCATCTTTTAATTTATAAAATTCAGCAGTTCCAGTTTTATCACAAATAGCACAATTAACTTTTGTATTGTTTTCTTTATCAGGCAAATTATATAAAAGACTTTTAATTGGTTCTACCGATAATCCAAAATCATTCGGATACTTATTTATTAAACTAGCAAAATCACTTGTTCCAATTTCAATATATTTATAATGAACCATTTACAATAAAACAGAAAATAAATTTAAATATTAAATTTAAATATTAAACGAAACAATTTGCCCACACATCATTCTTCATTGCCGTATTGATTTCTTTAAAGACCTTTTTATCATGCTCTACCTTTGCCTGTGCTTTCTTCTTTACATCCTTCCTCTGTTTTCTTAATACTTCTACACGATTCACAGATTGTTCAACTGCTCTTGCGACAGCATCATCCAGATCCGCCTGTGAGAACCCCTTTTCTATAACAACTGGTTTTTCTACGATTTGAACTTTTGGGACAATTGTTTCTTCGTCGTCAATAGGTGTCTCTAATTTCTTTCTTAATTTTTTACGTTCTCTATCCCTCACTGCTTCAACGAGTTCTTTATCTGATTTATCTTTTTTTAATTTCTCTTCCTTTTCTAACTTCTTTCTCGCCCTAGTCTCTTTCGCCTTCTCTCTGCCCCTTGCTAATCTTTCAAGTTGTTCAGCAGAAGCAGGTCCTCTCTTCTTTCTAGTTTTTTTCTGTTTCTTTTCTGGAGGAATATCTTCATCTGGTTCTTTCATCGATTCTGGATCTAAAATTGTTTTTACCTTAGGTGTTGAAAAGATCTCTTCTTGAGGAATCTTTCTACGTCTTTCAGGTTCAGGGATAATTTCTTCTTCTTCTTCTTCCACTTCATATGATGCTTCACTTTCTTCAATGTCCATCTGCTCTTGAATAATTTCATCTGTAAGAGGCAGAGGTTCAGGAGAGGAGGGTGGTACTGGAGGAGGCATAACAACATCTGCGAGATAATCAGTCATTTATATTTCTATATAAAATAAATTTATGACTAACTTTTAAAAAATAATGATTAAATATGATTACTTCCTTTTTCTGATATGGAATACGATCTGGGTGTCGCCAGTCAATGAAGCAGTCTCTTTTTCAAATGGATCTACTATCTGAACTTGAAGACTATTCAATAGGAGAGGGTTGGGATTATTTAATTTTATGTAGGTCTTTTCTCCTGGTTCAAAGTATAGAGCACCATATTCTCTGCCATCATTGGAGAACTGGGGCAACTGATAAATGATTTTAGAAAGTCCTGCCTGTGCTCCATTGAATGATTTGTGTGTGAGACCTGGGAGACGAATGAAACTAGATAATGCTGTCTTTTCTAAGGCGAAGACACTCGTGAATGTAACAACATTACTATCATCACCTGCTACGAATCCTACACCAGATTTACTACTGATGATTGCTCTATCAGGGAAACCTAGACGACCAGACATATCAGGGAATCTTTGTCCTGCTATTAATGTATCAAGAGGATCAGGAGAAAATTTATTCATTGTAATTATGTGGGCGTAATCTACTCCTGCCGCTGAATTCAATCCTGCGAAAACATATGGATACGTCTGTCTCGATGATGGATGAAATAATTTATTATTAGAACTATCACATTTGAAGACTGCTGATTGTAATGAATCTGATGCTAATTGTCTTTCACTTTTGAGATGGACAAAATCTTCATCGTCCAAACCAGCAAGCATTTCATTTGAAAACATATCATCCCCAGGATAATATCCTGCTGCCGATGGAGGACTTGCTATATAGGTTGGAAAATCATAAGAAGTATCTGTCCCTGTATAATTACTATCAAAGTTTGTTATTGTGATAGAACCTGCCCCTACATTTAACATCGGATAAAGAGCATAGGATGTTGAACCAATTGGAGTGAAAGTCCTGCCGACTGCCCCTGCCGAAGAAAGATTAGAACCTAGAATCTGATCATAAACTGCTTTGCCTTTTTGTTTGAAATAGAGATTTATTTGATCTCCAAGACCCTCGAATCGGACACCATCATATGCGGCATAGAATGCTGTCTTTGTCATTTTAGATCCAGTAACAGCACCTCCGCTCTGCCAATATTCTAATTCTTGGAGTCTGCTAAATTGACCATCCTGAGGACGTGCCTCGTCATTGACGAAAGCACTGACCCTTTGTGCGATTGTGATATTATCATCCGAATCTAGGATAAATACATAATCATAGGTTTCATAAGGTCCTCTGATACCATCGATCCCATCTAAACCCCTATAATCAAGAATTTCAGTTTGTCCGCCAGCATTAGCAAAAGTTTCATTATCTAAATTATAGATCCCTCGGTATCTGGTTGTAGCAAGACTAGCGTTCGCTAGTTTAGGATCTTCAAATTGTATCTGGGGTCTTGATAATCCAACAGCGAATGGAGCAGTGCTTGCCCCTAAAACACTGAAATCAAATTTACCCTGATTGAGACAGAAGGGTCGTCCAGTAAGAATCCCTACACAAGAAGCATTATGAAATCCAGTACCACTTGCCCCTGTTCTTTCAAATACACCAGTCCCTGCTGTCCAAGTAAAAGCATCACTAGGTTTGATCCCCTGGGAAGCATTAATACCACCTCTCTTTCTGAAAGCAGAAGGATTAGCAAGATTAAAGACTGGTTGATCTACTAATGATGCCGAAACATCAACATTGCTCTTGCCCCTATCTGTGAATCTAATTTGAACTCCTTCCTCTTGAAATACAGCATTAGGATTCACTGTCACCGATGCGTTTCCATAAATTCGAGGATCGTCATATTGGGCGTTAAAATCTTTTGTTAATTGATCCACAAAAGATTCAATGCTGTATGTTCCCTTTTTCGGTTTAATAGTTCTGGAGATTGATAGAAGATCATTATATTCATCTCCTGGATCGAGAGCATCTGGATTAAATCCGTAGTAATGACCGAAGAAAGATTTTGCCCCTATTGTTATATTTCCTGTTCTCTGGATCTTAACACTATCCACCGCTATTTCTGAATCAGGTTCAATTTCAATTGGAGAGCGAAAGAAGTTCTGAAAGTTAGAAGGACGCTGGTTAGTAGATTGCGTTTCGTCTTCATTGAGACGTGAAGTTGCTATAATCAATGACATTATTTATAATTTCAGTATATATTTTATTTTATATGTTAAAATTAAAAAAATGAATAAGAGAGCAATTCAACGGAACAAGAAAAAACCAGAACGTAAAATGAAAGAATGTGAAAATTCTGTCTGTGGTGAAACACAATTCAAAGTTAAAGAATCTGTTGAAAAGAATAAGAAAATAAAACCAAAGGAAGTCTTTGGTAAAGATTACAATAATAAATCCAAGAAGAAATCATATTAAAAACAGGTAATGAAATCCAAAAAACCGTAATTGTATGGGGATTTCAATAATGTTTATAAAACCCCCTAGAAGATTATTTTCTATACGAACTTTTACAGATTTCTATAATTCACCTACTATTACCTTTTTTTAACATTTAATACCTTTTTTTAGAATACTATAATTATAATGAATATTAATATAATGAACTTAAAATATATAAAGAGATAATTATATTGTTTTAGTATATAATGACTGATACAGAGAGAATTATTAGATCTATTTTGAAACCATCATTAGAAAGAACTAAACCTGTAAAGAAGGTCTTTAAATTTAATCTATTGAAACTTATTGCGAAACAGACACCAGAACAACAGACAAAGATTAGTAATGCGATTGATAATCAAAAAAGGTGGGATGAAAATTCTATTCAGAATATATCGATGAATACATTACAAGATCTTTTCTTCAATATTATTGATAATGTGAAAGTAGAAAAATTTACTCCTGGTGAATATTATATTGCCGAAAAACATATTGAAACAATCTTATCTGGATACTTTGAATCTAAACAAGAATTAGAAGAAGAAATAGAAACATTAAGAGAAGATTCTATTCCCAATAAAGAACACGATGAAGAAATAAAAACAATGAAACAAGAGTTTAAATTTCAGAAAGAAGAATATGAAAAGAAAATTGATAAGTTAGAATATAATGATACATTTCTCCGTGATAGAATTGAAAAATCTGAACCAAGAATTAGAGAACAAGTTATTATGAAATTAAGGGGAGAAGGTTGGACTCCTCCATCAACAGATTAAACATTCATACGCTTCTCTAACCTTACGAAAGTCTTCAGGATCTCCGCCTTTGTCTGGATGGGTCTCCAATGCTTTCTCTCTGAATGCTTGTTTAATATCTTCATCTGAAGCAGATCGTTTCAGACCAAGAACGCAATAATTTTCATTTTCTTCTTCGTGATATTCTCTCTTAGATTTAAAATCTCCTTCAAATGGATTACCAAAGAAATTACTATCATCATAGAAATTTTCATCTCTTTCAAAATTAGAATAATGATATTTAAATTCTGTCTGATAATAATCAGGTAAGGGTTCAGTTTTAATCGGTGGTTCTCCTTTCAACTGGATATGCGACCACATCAGAGGATACGCACAATCTTTCATAAATAAATAACTACATTGAATTTTTATTTCATCAATCAAATTTAAATTTCTATGTTTTAAAATAAATGGTCTCAAATAAAAATAAGTTTAATAAGAAATATGGATTTAAAATGGATGCTCCTCACAGTAAAGCAGAAATCTCTAGACTTACAAAGATCCCTGTCTCTATTCTTGATAAGGTATATTATAGAGGAAAAGGTGCTCACCGATCTAATCCGCAGTCGGTGCGAAGTGTCTCTGACGGTAAAAAGCGAGGGGGAAAGTCACTGAAAGGCAAGATGTCGGCAGAGCAATGGGGGTACAGTCGCATCTACAGTTTTGTTATGAAGCAGAAGGGTACTTGGTCTGGTGCTGATAAAGATCTAGCAGATAAAGTTAGAGCGAGAAAATAACAGCATTGTATTTATGTTCTAAACCCTTCCATCGGTTTTCTTCTAAGAATGGAACAGCGTGACATCCTTTACCTTTGTTGGCGTGAAAAACATCATCAATACAAATTAGAGAATAATCATTACCTTTTTTATAAACTTCTTTTACCATATCCAAATGTGATTTCCAACTATTTTCATTTGTGATTTCTGTCTGTAAGATCTCTTTATATTTATCTTTCCTTTCCTGTGAATGCCATTGATGAT
>JGI24004J15324_10000538_pt1 | contig 15402 bp, 13 predicted proteins | sample LinPmetageLP32_FD_15324 | JGI IMG/M metagenome (IMG submission 15324)
TTACAAATAAAACTTTAACTTCACCAGTTTTAACAACACCTAAGTTTGCAGACGCTGGTTTTATCGCAGATGCAAACGGTGCTGAACAAATCATTTTCCAAACAACTGCAAGTGCAGTGAACGAAATTGAAGTTACTAACTCTGCAACTGGTGGTAATGCTTCAGTAGCAACATCTACTGCACCAATTATCGGTGCATCTGGTGAAACCAATGTTGACCTTGCATTACTTCCAAAAGGAACTGGTCATGTTACAATGCGTTCATCTGGTGGTGCAAACAACCAAGGTGCTGTTCGACTCAACTGTGAGAACAATACTCACGGTCAAACTCTAATGGGTCAACCTCACTCTGCAACTGATAGTGGTTTCTTTATGTTACCTCTAGATGCTGGTTCTGCAAGAGCAACTCCAAACGTATTGTTAAGTGGTGCAAAAACTGTTGTTGCTACTCAAACTGCAACTGGTGGTGGTTCTGCTGTTGCATTGTCACTTAACACAGCGCATAGTGCAATTGTAACATCTGGTGCTCAAGCGTTTACACTTGCAAATGGTGTTAACGGACAATTGAAAACAATCTCAATGGTAACAGACGGTGGTGACGCAACCCTTACTCCAGCAACCTTAAATGGTGGAACAACAATTACTTTCGGTGACGTAGGTGATGGTGTGGTATTGATGTATAATACAACTGGTGGTTGGGCAGTTCTTGCTAACAACGGTTGTGCTGTCGCTTAATAAGAAATAGGGAGTAGTCAATGGCTATTGATACGATTAAATCTAGTGCAGTACTTGACGGTGCGATTGCTACTGCTGACATAGCAGATGATGCTGTAACACAAGCAAAAGTTGCTGCTAGTGCAATTGGAACTACAGAACTTGCTGGGTCAATTCCAGATTCAAAGATTGCCGCCATGGCCGCATCAAAACTTACTGGTGCAATGCCTGCTCTCAATGGTTCTGCTTTAACTAATGTAACTGGTGCATCTATGGTAAAACTTGCATCTACAACAGTTGCATCTGGTAGTGCGACTGACTATGCATTTAATTTTACTAATGTATTTTCTAGTACTTATGATGATTACTTTTTTGTATTTAAAATTATATCGAATGAATCTCATGCTGGAAATGTAATGTATGCTCAATTTGGAAACGGTGGAACATATGTAACTGCAAGTAATGCTTGCAGAGGAGCTTCTGGAAATAGGCAAGTCAATACCAATATGAGTTCCACTATTGGTGGTCAATTTTATTATAGTACAACAGGCATCCATCAACTTTTGGGTACTATTAATAATAGTGAAAATGGAATGTTTACTGGACACGGAATGATTAACAACGCAAACGATAGTAACTTACCCACACAGATTATTATTGGTAATGCATTAATGCAATATTTGTCAACTGAGGCAAATACTTGGTTTGAAGATGGTGCAAGTAGAGAAGATAACGGTGACCAAGCTTCATATACTGATGTTAGGTTTGGAATTATAATTGGTAATTCAGCTGGCACCAATATTGCAAGTTCAGCTGACCGCCGAAATGTGTATGGAAAAGTTACAATATATGGGATGGTAAAATAATGAATATTAACACTAACGGAATGTCATCTTATGATGTTGCAGAAAGAATTTTAAATCAAACAGATTGGACTCAACTTTCTGATAGTGGGTTAACTTCTGATTGTGTTACTGCATGGGCAACTTATAGAGCCGCAATCAGAGTTGTTCGTAGAAAAGATAACGCAATAAATTCAAATCCAAATGATGAGAAATGGCCAGAGCTTCCATCTATGGAATGGACATAAATAAGATTATAGGAAAAAACAATGGCAGCTATTATTACAGAAAAGTTCAGACAGTCTAACGCAGACAGTTTTAATGCCGATATTTCATCTAGTAAATACTATATGTTTGTTGGTAAATCACAACCTTGGACTAGTGAAGGTGCGACTACAGATAGTGCGCCTCCAACTCCAGTAGATACAGTTGCAGATGAATCATATTATTGGGATGATATGTTAGCTGCAAAACTTATTTCTTCAAAATCTTATGTAATACCTCGTAGAGATTTCTCAACATCTTCTGCATTTGATATGTATAGACATGATGTTGGTGGAGTATCAACTGGTAATTATGGAACTACAAAAACTACAAGTTCAAGTGGTGCAACTAATCTATTTGACTCTACTTATTATTTTAAAACTTCAGACCATAAAGTTTATAAGATTCTTTATAACGGTGACCAACTTCAAACTGGTGCATCAAATATTTCTGGAAGTGAACCAACTGCAACTGGTAACGCACCTTTCTGGCAAGATAACAACTACTATATCAAATATATGTACACAATGACCACAACTGAAGTACAAAACTACTTGACAACTGATTTTATGACTGTTAAAGTAAATGCAAATGCTGATGCAAACAGAGGTGTGTATGTATTCATGGTAACTTCTGGTGGGTCATCATATCCAAACGGAACTTATTATACAAAATTAAAAGGTGATGGTACTACACAAGCGATTGCAAAACTAGTTGTTGCTGGTGGTGCGATTGCAGAGTTTGGTAACAATGCGTTATCAAGTACATCATTCATGCAAAACAATGGTGTTGGATATTCCTTCGCAAACTTCAATTTAGCAGGAACAAACATTTATACAGACAATACTGCTTCTACATTAATATCTGGTGCAACACTGACTAATTGGAACAATGCAACTGCTGGTACAATCAAAGCAATCATTGACCCAGCAAGTGGTCATGGTACAGATGATATTGAAGAACTTGGTGGACATTATATAATGTTACAATCTAAGTTTGAACCAGCTGATGCAGACGTTGTTCAAGTAAATGATTTCAGAAGAGTAGGTATTGTTAAAAATCCTATTGACTCTGCAACATCTAATACTGCCGCTCTTTCAACTGCAAGAACTACTAATGCAATTGTTTTAGCATCTGGTGGTTCTGGTAACTACCAAGTAGACGAACTTATCACACAAGCAACTACTGGTGCAAACGGTAGAGTGATTGAATGGGATAGTACAAACCGAATTTTATATTATGTTCAAGAAAAGTATTCTTCATATGGATTAGATTCATCTGGAAACCTCACTGCATTTTCTGGTGCAAATGCTGTAACTGGTAGTTCATCAAGTGCAGTCTTTACTCCTTCAGTTGCAACATCTGGAACAACTAACGGTGTTCTATTTGCAAGTGGGTATGCAGTTCCAGAACTATCAAGAGATAGTGGTGAGATAATCTATGTTGAAAACAGAAGAGCAATATCAAGAGCCTCTGACCAAACTGAGGACATTAAAGTCGTAGTGGAATTCTAAACAATGCAAAAAACTGATTTAAATGTATCACCATATTATGACGATTATGACGTTTCAGATAATTTCCAAAGGGTTCTCTTTAGACCAGGCTTTGCCGTCCAAGCAAGAGAATTAACAACCCTTCAATCTATTCTTCAAAATCAAATTGAAAGACACGGTAGACACTTTTTTAAAGAAGGGTCTATGGTTATTCCTGGCCAGATATCTTTCACAAATTCATATTATGCTGTAAAATTACAATCTACCTTTAACTCTGGAGCTATCTCTGGGTACTTATCATCTTATGTTGGTAATATTATTACTGGTAGTATCTCTGGTATTACTGCAAGAGTAATTGGTGTTACGGATGCAACAACAACTGATGCGCCTACACTTTTTGTCAAATATTTAACAACTGCAACAACTACTGCAAGTGCAACTGGAACAACTGGTGCTTCACTTGCAAACCAAACATCAGCATTTGTAAACGGTGAAAGTATTGCAGCTGATGTTGCAATTAGTTCAATTAATGCTGGAAATAACTCTTCAACACTATTAACAAGTGATGCTACAATTATTGGTTCATCTGCCGCTGTTCAAGAAGGTGTATATTTTGTTCGTGGACAATTTATTCGTGTACCAGAACAAAGAATTATTTTAGAAAAATATTCTAATACCCCATCATATCGTGTTGGTCTTACTATTGCAGAAACTTTAATCACTCCAGAATCAGATACAACTCTTTTAGATAATGCAGCTGGTTCTTCAAATATTAATGCAAAGGGTGCTCACAGATTACAATGCACACTGACACTAGATAAACTTCCATTAGGTTCAACTGATGATGAAAACTTTATTGAACTTATGAGATTGAAGAATGGTATCGTAGAGAGTTTAGTAGATAAAACTGATTACAATATTTTTAACGAAAACATTGCAAGAAGAACTTTTGATGAATCTGGTAACTACACAGTTCGTTCTTTTGATATTGATGTAAAAGAAGCATTAGATGATGGTACAAATGAAGGTGTTTATGCTGTCACTCAAACTACAGATGGTGGTTCTACTCCTTCAGAAGACCTTGCAACTGTTCAAGTAGACCCAGGCAAAGCATATGTTCGTGGATATGAAATTGAAACTATTGTTCCAACATATTTAGATTTAATTAAACCAAGAACTACTGCAAACTTTGACTCTGCAATTACAAATATAGAAGTAGGTAACTTTACAAAAGTAACTAATGTGTTTGGTACTCCAGACCTTTCACCATTTATTTCTGGTGAAGTTGCAGAACCATATCGTGCAGTAGAACTTCATAGTTTAAAAACTAGTTCTAGAGGTAGTACTGCAAATCAACAAGTAGGTGTCGCAAGAGCTCGTGCATTTGAACACGCATCTGGTAATACAACAAATGACACTTTAACAAACGGTTCTGATTCAGATGCAATATTCAATGCATATCTTTTTGATATTCGTATGTTTACACAAATACAACTTAGTGCAAACTTTGCTGGGAGTCCAAACGGAGTAGCACAAGGGTCAAAAATTACTGGTGCAGCTTCTGGTGCAACTGGATTTGTTCATAGTGCTGTTAATAATTTAATTCAATTAATTACTGTATCTGGTAACTTTAATATTGGTGAAAATCTTATTTCATCTTCACAAACAGTTTCTAATAATGCAAGTCAACATATTGAAAACTCAAGTAATGCAGCTGTGACAATTGCAGCTATTACATCAAGAAACTTTGATGATGTAAAATCATTCTTTATGAATTCGCCAAATACTGGTGCAGACTTTACTGCCGACTTAGTACTAGATACTTCCCTCACACTTGGTGGAAGTTGTACTATTAATTCTAGTTCTGCAACAACTACATTAAAAGGTTTCAATACAACATTTACGTTAGACTTAAAAGTTGGTGACTTTATTACTATCCCAGGCGCTGGTTCTGGTGGAGTAGATTTAACTACAAGGGTCACTGCAATTGCAACTAATACATCTTTGACTGTTGCAAATGCAGCCTCAACCACAGTAACATCTATTCCTATAGTTAGATTAAGAAATACTCTTCGTGACCAACAGAAAAATGTTCTTCTTAGAAAACTAAGAAAGAGTGTTATTAAAACATTAAAGACAGATGGAAATACTGGTACTCCCCAAACCACAGTTACCTTTAGACAACAGTTTGTTGTTACAACAACTTCATCTGGAGAGATTAACTTAACTGCTGGTTCTAATGAAACCTTCTCTGCAAAATCAAATACTGATTGTGTTATAACAATTATTACTGCTGGTTCTGCAATTGGTGGTAGTTCAAATACAGCAGCCGCTGGTGATATTGTTAACTTGGATGCAAGTACAACGCCTGCACAATCTTATGCAGTTAGTGGTAATACATTAACAATTACAAACGCAGAAATATTAGGTAATGGTGCAAAGGTAAAAGTTATTGCAACAATTACTAGAACTATATCTTCAGAAAAAACAAAAACAAATCAACCTTGTAATTTNGTTCTTGTTGATGCTGATGCTGNTGCTGGTGCAGAATATGGTACTGCATCCACACATAAAGAAATTTCATTAGGTCGTGCAGACTTTTATAAATTATATGCAGTCCTTGACTCAGAAAATACAAGTGCAAATCCAACCCTTCCACAATTTACGGTTACTGGTGTTTCTGGAACATTCACAAAAGGTGAAACTATCAATGGTGCGATTAGTGGGTGTAATGCAAAGATTATTAATACAACAAATCCAATTACATTTGTTATAACAAATGGTAAATCATTTACTTCAAATGAAACTATTACTGGACAATCATCTACTGCAACTGCAACTCTAGGAACATTTACCGCTGGGTCTAAAAATATTACCAGTAGGTTTACACTTGATACTGGACAAAGAGATAACTTCTACGATATTTCAAGAATTGTAAGAAAAGGTGGTAAACCAACTCCAGTAGGTAGATTGTTAATTGTGGGTAATTATTTTGCACACGGTACTGGAGATTTCTTTACAGTAGATTCATATGCTGGTGTTGATTATAAAGAAATTCCAACTTATACTTCAACTAGAGTTGACCCAGAAGTTCGTGCTCCATCTGGTGAATTTGACCTAAGAGATAGTGTTGACTTTAGACCAAGAGTTGGTGATGCAACTATTAATACTGCAACCAGTATTCAAAGTCAAACTGCTAATAAAGTTACATCAAAATCATTTGACTTTAGTTCAAGGTCTTTTGCTGGTACTGGTGCATCTAATATTAAAATACCAAAAGATAATTCACAATTTCAATATGATTTTGATTTTTATCTAGGAAGAAAAGATTTACTGTTTTTAACAGAAGCAGGATTATTCAGAGTTTTAAATGGTGTTGCATCTGAATTACCAGAGTTTCCTAAGAAACTTGAAAAGGCAATGTTACTTGCAGAGATATCATTACCGCCATATGTGTTAGACATTGATGATATTACATTTAGTAAGACTCAAAATAAACGATACACAATGGCTGACATTGGTAATCTAGAACAAAGAATTAATCAATTACAATATTATACTGCACTTAACCTTTTAGAAAAAGATGCAAAGTCTTTCCAAGTTCAAGACGGTAATGGTCTAGATAGATTTAAATCTGGTTTTGTTGTGGATAATTTTTCTGGTCACTCTGTCGGTGATGTTCAAAATGATGACTATAGAAATTCTATAGATTATGAGAATAATGAACTTCGTCCAAAGTTTTATATGAAGGGTATAAAACTTATTGAAGAAAATACCACTGACACACAAAGAACTGGTGATGGGTATCAAAAAACTGGTGATATTATCACTCTACCCTATACAGAAGTTGTATCTATACAACAACCTTTTGCATCTAGAGTTGAAAACTTAAATCCAGTTTTAACATTTACATGGACAGGCGTTTGTCAATTACAACCATCTGGTGATGAATGGTTTGAAGTAAATAGACTACCAGCACTTATTATTAATAAGGAAGGTAACTTTGACCAATTAGTTGCACAAGTTGGAAATGCAATGGGAACTGTATGGAACTCATGGCAAACACAATGGTCTGGTACTTCAACTACAAGACAAAATATTTCTTCCAGTACGTTTAATACTACTACTGGTAATTGGTGGACTCAAACCTTTTCTACTTTCAGAGATACAACCACAAGAGTGACAACGACTACGACTCAAAATCAAAGAAGAAGTGGTCTTAATACTCAAGTTGTTGCACAGATTGATTATGAAACTGCTGGTGATAGATTACGTTCAACAGCTTTAATTCCTTTTATGAGAAGTGTTAATATTACATTTACTGCACAAGGTTTAAAACCAGTTACAAGATTATTTCCTTTCTTTGATAAAGTAAATATAAGTTCATTTATTACACCAAATGCAAATGGTTATTCTACTGCATCATTGGGTGGAAATATTATTTCTGATGGTAATGGGGAAGTTAGTGGTGTATTTACCATTCCAGACCCAAATGTTGCTGGTAATCCAAAGTTTAAAACTGGTTCAAGAGTTTTTAGATTAACATCTTCTCAAAATAACTTATCAGTTCCAGAACCAGAAACTTTCGCACAAGCTATTTTCTCCTCTACTGGTATTCTTAGAAATATTCAAGAAGAAATTATTGCAACCAGAAATGGTAGAATTGAAACTCAAAGTGTTTCTGATACTAGAACTATTTCTAGTGCAACTTCAAGACAAGAAAGTAGAAGAGATTTAATTGCACAAAATACTGTTGCAATTGATAGAGATGGTGAAGAAGAAGATGGTGAAGGTGGTGGCGGTGGTGGTAATGACCCACTCGCTCAAACTTTTGAATCTAGTATATCTGGTGGAGAAATGATTACAAAGGTTGATGTTTTCTTCCAAAGAAAAGATAAAGATATTCCAGTTCTTTGTCAGATTCGTGAAGTAGTAAATGGGTTTCCAACTATTAAACAATTACCTTTTGGTGGAAAATATCTAAGTCCTTACATGAAAGGTACAGTTGCAATGAGTTCTGGTGGAACTACGGTAACTGGTACTAATACAGATTTCTTAACTGGTACACACAATTTAAGTATTGGAGATACTATTACTATCTCTGGTGGTGGTTCTGTAACTTCTGGTGTATCCACAGATACAAAGAACTATGATACTCAAGCACTTGTCGGAAAAGTTACTGCAATTGCAAGTGACACATCTCTTACTATAGATACTCCATCCAGTAGAGTCGTGTCTGGTGTCAAAATTAGTAATATAAATCTTGATGCAACCGCTACTGCACCAACGACATTTAGATTTGATGCACCGATTTATATTAAAGACCAAGTAGAATATTGTATTGTTCTCTTTACACCTTGTGAAAGTTACTATGCATGGATTTCTAGAATGGGTGAATTAGATATTGGTGGAACAAGAATGATTTCAAAACAACCACACTTGGGTGTTTTATTTAAATCACAAAATAATAAAACTTGGAATTCATATCAGTTTGAAGATATGAAATTTACAATCCATAGAGCAAGTTTTGTTGCTGGTTCTAGTGGTAAACTTACATTAAACAATGATGTAGTTCCAAGTCAAACTCTTCCAGTTGACCCAGTGAGAACTATCACTGGACAATCATTTGTTCAAATGACACATCCAAATCACCATATGTATTCATCAAGTAACAATGTTATTATTAGTGGTGTGAGTTCTGATATTACTACGACACTTTCTTCTGCAATTGCAAGTGCATCTACAACAAGTATTGTTATCAATGCAAACGCAGATTTTGTTGCAAGTAATGATGGTTCAAATATCTATATTAAGATTGGTGATGAAGTTATCGTAGGTACTATTTCGTCAAATACAATTACTGCATCAACTAGAGGTTTAGAAGGAACAGCTGTAGCCCATGCTAACGGTGCGTTGGTTGAACTTTATCAACTAAATGGAATACCGTTAACACAAGTAAACAAAACTCATATTTCACTTGCAAATATTCTCATAGACAGTTACACTGTCGCAACAACAACTGCTGCTACTTCAAGTTCTAACCAAGGTGGTATTAATGTAGTTGCAACTGAAAATGCAATGTTAGATGGTACTCAAACATTACTTCCAACTGTAACATTCCCAGATACAGAAGTAACTGCATCTATTAGAACAACTAGTGCAACTTCACCATCTGGTTCAGAAACATCATTTAATCTTCAAGGAACAACTTTTGCGAAATCAGTTGTTATTGGTGAAAACTGTTACTTTGACACACCTAAAATGATTGCAAGTCAGATTAATGAAACAAATGAACTCTCTGGTCAAAAATCATTTTACATGGATGTTAATTTAAATACTTCACTAGAAAGTTTATCACCAATGGTAGACTTAGATAGAAAATCAGTTGTTGCATTTTCAAATAGAATTGATAATATTGATGTAAATACTGACTTAGGTGTTGCATCTTTACAAGGGGATTATGTTCCTTCAACTGCCGCTTCTGGTGATAGTAATGAAGCAATTTATATTACAAGAAGAGTTGCATTAGATACTCCTGCTGTTGGTATTAAAGTTATTCTTGATGCAAATAGGTTTGCAAGTGCAGACATTAAATTAATGTTTAAAATACTTCGTTCAGATGATTCATCTGATTTTGATGAAATTGGTTATAATTTCTTTAACACTGCTGGAGGCCCAGACAATGTTGTGAACGCATCTCTTTCAGATAGTGATTTCAAAGAGTATGAATATACTGCAAACGACTTGGATGAGTTTATCGCATTTTCTATTAAGATTGTTATGCAAGGAACAAACAGTTCTGAACCACCAAGAATAAAGGACTTGCGAGCAATCGCATTAGCAACATAATGTCAGAGTTCAAACAAGTAGAAGAAGAAAGAGATTTAATTCGTGATATGCATAGTAAAGCAATCATAAATACAAATAAGAGTGCATACTTTGCTGCCGTGCAACGAAAGAAAACTTTTGAAGCACAAAAAGATAGTTTAAGAGATGCAACAAGAGAGATAAATATATTAAAGTCTGAGATGCATGAGATTAAGACTCTCTTAATAAAATTGGTAGATAAAGATGGCTGATAGAAATGTAATTGCAAGTAACACCTTTGAACAGTTTAGAGTTGAGTTCAACGAACTCGCAACTGACGTTGGTGATATTGCAAGTATTACTGGTGCATCTGGTACTATTGCCTCTGCAACTGATGTTATTGAAGCAGTAGTCCAAATTAATAATGCACTAGATAGTTCTGACTTAGATGTAACTACAGATAGTGGTACGGTTGCAATTGACTTAGACACTGAAGTTCTATCAATAAGTGGAACATCAAATGAAATTGAAACATCTGGTACTGGTAATGCCGTAACTATTGGTTTACCAAATGCAGTAACAATTTCTGGAACACTTACTGCTGGTAATTTACAAACTGGTGGTAATATAACAAATGGTTCTGTTAACTTGACATTTCCTACAGTTGGTGGTACAGTATCTACTGAAGGATTTTCAATCGCATTAGCGACTGCATTAGGATAAGGAAAGAAATATGGCTAATAACTTCGTAAATAGTTTTGCAACTATTCCAACCGCTGGGGAGAATTATCAATCCACTGGAAGTGCGACTGATAATGCTACAGGCCCACAACTGGTTTACACTGCAAACAATGGTTCAAGTGGTGTCAATTCAATTTTGGTTGAATTAGATGCTTCTAATACTGGAACAGCAAGTATCGCACTTACTTGTTTCATTCAAGACGTAAGTTCAACACTTGGGTCAATCACAAGTATTGTATCTTCAAGTGATGTTGCAACGGTAACAACTGGTTCTGCACACGGATTAAGTGTAGGACAATATGTTCATGTAACTGGTTCAACAACTGCATACGTCAATGGATTGTATAAGGTTGCATCTGTTCCAAGTACAACAACATTCACATATGCACAAAACGCTAGTGCAGCTAACGGAACTGCCGCTGGTACAAAAGTAATTTACAAAGCATACAATATTGTAAAAGATGTTACAATTCCAACATCTGCAACTCTAAAGATTGTATCTGGACAAAAGATTGTTCTAAATTCAAATGATAAGGTTTATGCGTTTGCAAGTGCAGCTACTTGTGATTTAATCGCTGGTATTCTACAAGAGGTATCGTAATATGTCATACATAGGTGCATCAATTGAGAACAGAGTTAGTCCTCAATTCCTAAAAGAAGATTTTACTGGAAATGGTTCTGCAACCACTTTCACATTAACTAATGAAGTGCCTGGTGGTTCTTCACAGAATGTGATGGTCGTTGTAAATGATGTTATTCAAGAGCCTGATGTTGCCTATACGATTACTGATGATGCAAGTAATAGTCCAAAGATTATTTCATTTACTGGAACGCCTGCAAATGGTGATAGTATCTATGTAATTCATAGAGGACTTACAAGTATCTTTCACAAACCAGCTGCTGGTTCAGTTAGTGCAAACGAATTAGACACAACTCTTAAAACATTTACTACAGACACATTTACTGGAAACGGTTCTGCTACTACATTTACTTTAACAGAAGTTCCAGCAAACTCTACACAAATCATGGTATTCGTTGATGGTATTTTACAGAANAGTTCAACAAACTATTCAGTAAATACTACAACTGGAGTACTAACATTTACTTCTGCACCAGACAATAGTGCAGAGATTGAAGTGAAACACCTTGGTATCAGAACAACTGCAAGAAGAGCAGTTTCAATGTTCTTAGATAACTTTACTGGTAACGGTTCGACAACTGCATATACTTTAAGTAATAGTGCATCTGTCAATGACGTATTTGTATTTTACAATGGAGTTGCAATGAAACCAACAACGGACTATGGTATCTCTGGTGCAACTCTGACGTTTACATTTACACCAGTTGCTAGTTCACAAATAATGGCGAGGTATTTCGTATAATGGCTAGTAACGCAAAAAATTTAGCAGAATATTTAAATAACGAAACAACATCTGCATCAGCAGATATTGCAGACGGTTCAATCACAACTGCGAAACTTGCTGCTGATGCAGTGACAGCCGCAAAACTTGCTGATAATGCTGTAGTAACTGCAAATATTACTGATAGTGCTGTAACAGATGTAAAACGAGGAATTACTGGTATTAACGCACAATATCTAATTGTTGGTGGTGGTTCTTCTGGTGCTTCTGGTGGTGGTGGTGCTGGAGGATTACTTTCAAACTTTGGTTCTAATCCACTAAGATTAGCTGTTGGAAAAGTTTATAATATTATTATTGGTGCTGGGGGTGCTGGACAAGTTCACGATTCTGGAACTGGAAACGCTGGTACATCTTCAGAATTCTTTTGTATAGGTGGTGGTATTGAAACTGGTAAACTGACGGCAACTGGTGGTGGTAAATCTGGTGGGTTTTCTGGTGGTAATAACTCTTCTGGAACAGTTGGTGGTTCTGGTGGTGGTGGTGGATATTCCTCTGCAAATTCAATTGGTGGTTCTGGAACAAATGGACAAGGTAACTCTGGGGGTTCAAGTAGTTCGTTAGGTAATTATACATCATGTGGTGGTGGTGGTGCTGGTGCTACTGGTGGAGCTGGTTCAAGTAGTACTAGTGGAGCTGGTGGAGCTGGTTTACAAGTTAACATAGATGGAAATAATCATTATTGGGCAGCCGGCGGTGGTGGTGGTTGTCAAGGTTCTAAAACTGCTGGTGCTGGTGGTATCGGTGGAGGTGGAGGCGGAGGCGGTTCTCAGTCTGGAAGTGCAGCTGGAGCTGCTGGTGCTAGTGCATTAAACAGTGGTGGTGCTGGAACAACAACTAATAGTGTTTCTGCAAGTACAAAAATTGGTGGAGATGGTGGTGCAAACACTGGTTCTGGTGGGGGTGGTGATGGTCAGACCATTAATCTGCCTGGAAACGGTGGAAGTGGAATTATAATTATTAGATTACCGACTGCTAGTTATGCATCTTCAACTAGTTCACCAAACGTAGCAACAATTGGTTCAGATACCGTACTAAGATTTACTAGTTCTGGTACATTTACAACTCAATAGGGAGAATATATTATGTCACATTTTGCAAAAGTAATAGATGGTATCGTAACTAAAGTGATAGTTGCTGAAAAAGACCACATTGATACTTTAGATGGGGAATGGGTTCAAACATCTTATAATACATACGGTGGGAAACATTTTAATAGTGAAACTCCTTTAAGAAAAAACTTTGCTGGTATTGGTTTTCATTATGATAAGTCAAAAGATGCATTTTATGCTCCTCAACCATATGCATCATGGACATTAAATTCTACATCTTTTTTATGGGAGGCCCCAGAAGCATACCCTTCTGATGGAAAGATTTATAAATGGGATGAAGATAATAAGAAATGGGTTGAAGGATAGAAATTAAATAATGGATTACAAAATATGTGAATTGAATTTTATAAAAGATGATTATGATAATTTTATGACTGATTGTTTTAATGCGAAAAAAAAGTTTGATACTATTTTTCCAGAAACATCATCTACATGGAAATATAGTCAATATAATATTTTTAGTTTGACTATGGGTTCAGAACGGTTTTATACATTATATCATGAAATTAAAAAATTTGCAAGAGATTATTTAAAAACTGATAAACCTTTATGGATGCAAAGTTGGTTGAATTTTCATAAGATGCATGAAGTATTAGAATGGCATGACCATTCCAATTGTTCTGCACATGGTTATGTATCAATTAATCCAATGAAAACTAAAACAATTTTTGAGGATTATGTTGTTGACAATGAGATTGGAAAGATGTATATTGGTAAACCTCATATGAAACATAAAGTAGTAAATATAGAACCATATGAAGATACAAGAATTACAGTTGCATTTGATATTGTTGATATGAGTGATTATGAGGATATAAAAGAGAAGTTTGGAAATCATATTAATCTAGGTTATATACCTATATAAATATATTAAAGGATAAAAGATGACAAGTTATATTGGAATAGAACCGTCCTTCGGTACATTTGACAAACAGTTAATTACTGGTAATGGGTCTACTACGACTTATGACTTGGATTTTGCTGTTGCACAAGCTGGTCAAATCATGGTATCTCTTGATGGTATTGTTCAAGAACCAGATTACGCTTTTAATATTTCTTTGTCAAGTGGTAGTCCAAAGATTACTTTCGCACAAGCACCAAGTAACGGTGCAAGAATTTTTATTGTATACCTTGGTCGTTCAACGGTTGCAATGGTGTCTGCACAAGCGTCACCACACATTGATGAGTTTAATGGTAATGGGTCAACAACTGTGTTCACATTAACACAAGTTCCTTCTGCTGGTAACGCATCTAATTTTATGGTATTTGTTGATAATGTTTATCAAAGGTATGGTTCAAGTTATGCATATACAGTTAACGGTACTGCATTAACATTTACTTCTGCTCCACCTAGTGGAACAAATAATATACAAGTGATACAACTATCACAACAAAACACACTAAATACTGTTGCAGATGGAGCAATCACAAGTGCAAAATTATCATTTGACCCTGCTGATGACGCTACTGCATTAGCAATCGCTTTAGGATAAAAGGAATATGGCAAACACATTTAAAAACGCATCATTAGTTTCAGTTAACCACGCTGCTCTTGCAACTTTATACACTTGTCCAGCTGCTACAACTGGAATTATTCTTGGTCTTGCACTAACTAACAAGACAGATAATTCAGTAAACGCAACTGTACAACTAACAGATACCTCTGCAAGTATAACACCTCTACTATTGAATGAGGTAACTATTCCAGCAAATACAACTCTTGAAGTTTTCGCTGGTCAAAAGTATGTACTAGAAACTGGGGATATTTTAAAAGTTCAATCCAGTGCAGCTACATCTCTTGATGCAGTTCTTGGTTTGATGCAGATAACATAGGAGTAGGGTATGCCGTTTTTAGGAACTACACCAACTCAAGGTTTCGTAGGTGCAAACCCAAAACAGTCTTTTACTGCAAATGGGTCTACAACTGTTTTTACTTTGACACACCCAGTTGCAAATGCAAATGACCTTGAAGTTTTCGTAGGAAACGTAAGACAAGAACCAACTGCAGCTTA
>JGI24004J15324_10000541_pt1 | contig 15388 bp, 14 predicted proteins | sample LinPmetageLP32_FD_15324 | JGI IMG/M metagenome (IMG submission 15324)
AAGATAATGAGTAAAAGATCAGATTTAATAACTCAGATCACAACTAACTTATCTGCACACAGCAATTCTGTTACAATAAGTCAGGAGTTACCATTCGATTCGGGTGGTAACCCTCTTTATGAGAAAAACCCTAACGTCGTTTATGTAGATGAGCAAGAAATAGCAGTAGAACAGTTGTACAGAACCCTGGATCAGGGCGATGTTAACCAGACTACTACAACTATAAATGCTTATTTTACAACAGATGCCAAAAATCAGCTCAGTGATATTAATACCGTTGTTTCAAATCTGTTAATTGCCAGGAATGCAATTACATCAGTTACAGATAGTAACAGTGATTANGAGACTGAAATAACAGATGACAAAATAACTTATACGTTCGCGTATAACTTCATAACCATATAGGAGAAATAACATGGCAGGAGTAATTAATGTAACTAGCGGTTCACAAGCAATCCTCACATTAGGTAACAGTATAACACTAGCGGCCCCAGGAGCAACTAACGGATTTGTCGTACCCTTGGTACAAGACATATCGGTTTCAACCGCCCCAGGAACTGTAAGATATTCAACTTTAGACAGCACATCAAGTAGTGCTTTCACAACAGTTGTAGAGAATGAGGTATCATTTAACATGTTGTTAGATGACGATGCATTCTTTGGTATTACAGACGTCAATAACACAGTAAAAAATGCTGGATTATTTGACACATCAAACAGCAAAACAGAAGTATTCTTCAGTGTTGCATTTGAAGGCTCAGACGCAAGTGATTATTACCTACACGGTAAAGGCTTCATCGCAGGACTGGCACCAAGTGCTAGTATCGATCAAGCCGTCTGGATTAGTCCGGGGTCCATTATTGTAAATGGCCCTTTGACTAAAGGAACTGTTTAGTAATTAAACATAGTACACCCTCAGCAATGGGGGTGTTCTTTTTAAGGAATTATTATGGAAAAACAAGTACATAAAATAGCAAACAGATGTATAGTTGATGGTAAATGGACCAGAGACACATACGATGTTGTTATAGATGGAGAGACACATGATTTTAGAGATCTTGCAAAACAGCATGGTATCGAAATGGGCTCAAAATCTAAAAAACAAATAAATACAGATATACAGGAAGAAAGTTATGGAGATATGGGACAAGCACCAGACTCAGGAAGTGCTGAAGAGCATGGAAACGGAGATAGCGAAGGCTCAGAATGAGCTTAGATGTGCCGGCGGTGATATAGCCAAAGCACACAAACGTATTGCATTTTGTTTAAGTGCATTACACAATTTGAAAAAAAGAGATATAAAGGAATAAAGATATGAAATTACAAGAATTAGCCGCAAAACCACAATTAACCAAAATAACAATTAATGATTCAGATATCGTAGAAGCATACGGTGATGAGTTAGAATTCTATGTGCAAGACAGATTGCCAATAGATACATATACAAAATTAGCAAGTGTAAAACAAGATGACCCTAGTGAAATGTATAAAGTTATTCAGGAGTTAATACTAGACGAACATGGACATCCAGTAATGAGTGATGGTAATATATTGCCCATGGATGTAATGAATGCGGCAGTATTGAAAGTAACCGAGTCGCTGGGAAAGTAACAAGCACTCCTTTACTAGATGAGCGGGAAGAATCGCTTATACAAATGATAGATGCCATGGCATCTAGTTATGGCAAGTTACCAACTGAAATATTGGAAAGTGCAACAACAGTAGATTTAATGATATTCAGTAATGCTAATATGATTAAAGTAAGAGCAGATAAGAAAGCAAGAGGTGAAGACATTACAAGTACATATCAACAAAGTCATATAGACGAAATGTACAGTAAATTTAAGGAAACACATGGGACTAAAGGTTAACGATAAAATATACAAACGCAAAGTTAAAAAGTTGCAACGTTATGTGCGTAATACCTTGCCTAATGAAAGCCTTAAGGAAATGCAACGTGTAACACCTAAAGGTAAAACAGGTAATGCTAAAGATAATACCAAAATTACTAAAAACACTAGCAGAGGTTTTACACTTAAAGGTGATTATGATTATTCAGGTGTTATAGACCAAGGTTTATATCCCAATCCACCAAGTGCAGGCACAGGTAAAACAACAGGCGGTTACAGTATAAAGAATTTAAGAAAAGCAAGACCTAAAAAAGGATTAGTAGATCCTACTGTTGCTTTTATAGAAAAAACATTAAAAAAAGTTATTAGGAGATTATAATGGCTATACCTATTAAAGCCACCTTAAAAGTATCAAGCAAAGCATTTACTACTGGTATAAAAGTAGCCGGTAAAGCAGTAGGTGGACTAGTTGCAGTAGCCAAGTTAGCCACAGTTGCAGTATTAGGTTTAACCACGGCGTTTGTCGCCTTAACAGCCAGACAAGCGGCTTTAATTGACCGTATTGGTAAAGTAAGTAAAGTAACAGGTGTTGGTGCAGAAACATTACAGAAGTTCTCGTTTGCCGCCGAACAAGCCGGTGTAGGCACAGATCAGGCTCAGGTTGCACTAAGAAGATTTGCTAGAAGATTAGGTGAAGCCCAAAAAGGTGCTGGTGAATTATTACCTGCACTTAAAAAGTTAGGTATTGATGTAAGAAATGCAGACGGTTCATTCAAGAGTGCAGAAGAAGTATTATTTGAATTTGCAGATGGTATAGCAAACACAGATGATGCAACACAAAGACTAGCACTTGCCTTTAAGGCGTTCGACAGTGAAGGCGCAGAGTTAGTTAATACCTTAATGGGAGGTGCGGCTGGTTTACAAGAGATGTTTACCAGAGCACAGGCTTTAGGTGCTGTTTTAAGTACAAGTGCAATACAGGGCGTAGAAGATTTTAATGATGCCTTTAATGAGCTACAAACATTAACAAATGGTATTGCAAATGCCTTTACAGCCGCACTTGCACCAGCATTAGAAAAAGTAGTAGAAGATTTTACAGATTTTATTTTAACAGTAGCAGAAAACCAAGGTGGATTTGATAATTTTGCTAATTTTTTAAAGAATGAATTTTTAGATATTGTTACATCAATAGTTAAAATATTTACACAATTAGGAAACATATTAATAGAAACAGCAAATACTGTAGCAAGATTTGCCAGAGGTGTAGGCGCTAGTGGATTACCAGAATTAACTGATGAAGGTAAAAAAGCACAAGAACAATTAAAAATACTTAAAAAAGTATTAGAAGATGCACCTAATATTAATTTATTTACAGGAATGGGTGATAATAGAATAGGCATGTTTACAAAATTCGTAAAAGAATTAGACTCTGGTGTTCCTATTCTTAAAGAATTACAAGATGCATACTTAAGGTTAATGGCAACAATGGCAGGTAAACCACCTAAAGTGCAAGAATCAATGAAAGTATTCTTCGAAGGCCTATTTGATGACTTAGTACAAGGAGATACTACATTATTTGGTGGTATTAGAGAATTGGAAAAGATGTTAAACATCATGGATCCTTTTAACACAGACGAAATTACAAATTATATACAAAGTCTTAAATCCGTAGGCACTACATCAGTAGAAAAAGTTAAAGAATTTAAAGTTGCAACAACAGAAACAAATAGAGAATTAGATTTAACATTAGGATATTTTGAAAGGATTATATTACAAATTGGAGATTTCTTTACCAGAGACTTCCCGCAAAAAATAAAAGAAACAATAGAATTATTAAAAACCATATTTAAAACAGTACAAGAAAGACTATTAGAAATGACTAATCCAATTAAAACAATTGAAGATGGACTAGTAAAAGCCGGTAAAGCATTTGAAGATGCACTAGTAGATGCCATTTTAACAGGTAAAAGTTCTTTTGAAGACTTTAGAAATATATTACGTGAAACATTTGCTAGAGCAATAGTACAAAAGTTCATTACAGAACCTATATTTGGTTTATTTAAAGCAAAAGGTGGACCAGTAAGTTCAGGACAACCTTATATTGTAGGTGAGAAAGGACCAGAGTTGTTTATGCCAGGAGCAAGTGGTACAATTATACCAAACAACAACTTACAAGGATCCGGAGGTGCTGGTGGAGGTAGTGTAACATACAACATAAATGCTGTAGATGCCGCGTCTTTTAAAACACTAGTTGCCAGAGACCCAGAATTTATTTACAATGTAACCAGAGCAGGTGCTAGAAGGGTACCAGGATAATGAGTAATTATCAATACGTTATAGACAATGCAACGTCATTGCAGTTAACATATCAGGATATAACAAACAGTAGTATATCCAGAAGTTCAGAAATAACTACAGGCGTAGTGTTTGGTATTAGGCCATATTCATTAACTGTGACGTTACCTCCTGTGTTAGATGCTACAGATCCAGAAGTTAGAGGCTTACTTGCGTATATAGATCAAAATGCAAAAATTAAGTCAGAAATAATCAATATTGGTAGTACAAATACAGGATTAGATTACATACTAAAATACAGAGGTAACGCAACTACTACAGCAATTAATAATTTAGATTTAAGTACATATGGCAGACCAGGACAAGCAAATACTAGCAATCAATCGCCTCCTNNNCAATTAACACCCAGTACTAAAGTGTTAACATTAAGTACAAATCAAAACAATATACAAGCAGATGCCCTATATTTTAAGAAAGGTGATTATATACAATTAAATGACACAGATAATGAAAATTTAATGGTGATAGCAGAAGACAGATCAGCAAGTGATTTTTATGGAGGTATAGGAACAAAATATTTAGACATTCCTCTAGAACGTATATACACAACCAAGTCAGGAGGCTATGCCTCGCTAGGTTCACCTAATGTGTTAACAGGTACAGATGTAAGAATGACATTTACACTAATAAACAAGCCTAGGTATACCCTAGTGCCAGGAGGTCCTGGTAACGTCACAGTACAATTCCAGGATGCTTTTGAATTCGCAGAGGTATTATACACATGAGCGTAGCAAGTGCATTCGGTAACGTAATGTTGCCAGAAACATATCTTAACATAGTGTTAAACAAGCCTGTAAATAGAAGTACAGGATTAAGTGGCCAATATGCCTCAGAGCATTATTCAGCAAATACTTTATATCAATTCGAAGTAGGTATAAGCCCAGGTAAATCATATAGCGAAAATAGAAACGATATTTTAGATATAGAACAGAGTATGAAAGATCAGACACAATTTGTATATACTATGGCTATTCCTGGATTTACAACATACCAGGGAGATGTAACTGATTTAGCAAATGTAACCCATACTAGCTCAGTACATGGCGAATCTAATGTGTATGTAAATACTACAGCAGTTACAGGCAGTCCATCAGGTAATTTAGTTAGAGCAGGCGATTGGATAAGAGTAGGTGGTTTTGGCAGTGGAGGGTTTACTCAAGTAACAGCAGATGTTCCCTTTAGTTCAAGCAGTAATATTGCAATACCATTATCTAGACCTAATATTCGTGTAGGAAGCGTCCAATTATACAATGTATCTCCGTTTTTTAATGTAAAATTTGCAGAATATAACCCTTACACTATACAACCTTATGACAGGTTACAATACAAAAACCCTAGTGTAAAATTAATTGAGGTATTACAATGAGTACAAGCATACCAGAAGTAGCAAATGATGGTGTTAGTCATGCATTATTAGTAGACTTAACATTAGGTGGGACAACCTACAAATTAACTAATGGATATAAAATGCCTACAGCAATGTCAACAGACCCAGCATATGGATATCAAGCACTAGGCGGATTTTTACAATGTGGAACTATTACAGAAAACATTAAAGCAACTACAGGAGATTTACAATTATCTTTAAGTGGTGTGCCTGTAGATAGTAATAATTATTTAACCACAGTATTAGGCACCACAGTAAAAGGTGGTAATGTAGTAGTACAAAGGGCTTTCTTTAATGACACTGGTGATACAACTAACGTATATCAACGTTTTAAAGGTATAATTACAGGTTTCTCTGTAGTAGAAGAATTAGATGTACTTGATGGAGAAAATACAGCAACAGTAAGTATCACAGCGGCAAGTACACTAAGTATTTTAGAAAACCAAATTACAGGACAAAGAACAAATGAAGTAGACAGAAAACGTTACTTCCCCACAGATACAATTATGGACAGAGTAAAAGATTTACATAATGTACAATTTGACTTCGGTAGAGAGTTCAGTGCCTCCGGAGGCGGAGGTGGTGGCGGAGGCGGCGGTGGCGGTGGCGGTCGCCGTAGAAGGAGTATACAAAGATAATGATAAGACGAGCAGGAATAGGAGATTATGAAGTCATTATGGAAATGATGATTAATTTTGCCAATGCGGCTCCTTTCAGTGCATTTCATAATCCTAAATATAATGTAAATTATATAACTAATTTAATTACAGGATTTATGAAAAAAGGTGTTATACTTATAGCAGAAAAAGACGATAAACCTTTAGGTATGTTAGTTGCAGGTATAAGTCCAGATCCCTGGCTACCACATGTACAAATATTAAGAGAATATGCATGGTGGGTAGAACCAGAAGCAAGAAACACAACACTAGGTTACAAATTACTAGTAGAATATGTAAAATTTGGTAAAAAATTAAAAGAAAAAGGCATAATAGAAGCATTTACACTAACAAACATGGTAGAGTCACCAGATTTTGACTTACAAAAACGTGGTTGGAAAGAAGTAGAAACAAATTATGTATATGAGGGATAGTATATGGCAATTTTTACAGCAATAGCGGCCGCAATAACAGGTGCAATTACAGGAGCCGGATTCGCGGCAGCCTTTGCCGCGGCAGGAACATTAACTGGTTTAGGTATTGCTACCTCTTTACTAGCAGGTGGTATTGCTATAGCAACAGCAAAAGCATTAGGACCAGGCGTACCCAGTATACAATCAGCAAAAGACCCTGGTGTTAAAATACAATTAGATCCCAGTACAGATAATAAGTTACCAGTATATTATGGCGAATCGTTTCTGGGCGGAATAGCCATAGATGCCATGATTAAAAATCAAAATAACACAATGGTGTATGCCTTTGCTATTGGTGAACAAACAGACTCAGGTACTGTAACTATAAGCGACGTTTATAGAGGAGACAGTAAGTTAAATTTTGGTTCAGGTGCGTTAGCACACCAAGTAGTTAGTCTTACAGACCCTAATGGTACATCAGTTACAAATGTAAATGGTAAAATACGTTGTAGAGTATACGCAGGTAACACTCATGCAAATGCACAAATATTTCCAGCACCTGGAGGCAGTACAACAGCCGTAGCGGCAGATACTATGTTTACAAATTGGAGTAGTGATCCTAATAAATTAGGTAGTAATGCTATAATTAGTATTGTAGAAGTAGATTACGATGCAGGTAATGGATTGCAAGGATTAGGCACAATAAGTTATGATTTTAAAAACAGCCTGGATAATCCTGCAAATGTTTTATTAGATTATCTTAAGAATGACCGTTATGGCTGTGGCTTTACAGATAATGATTTAGATTTACCATCATTTACAGATATGTATAATTATGCAATAGAAGATGTTGCGTATATAACTAGTTCAGGTACTACAACATCACATCATAGATGGAAAATTAATGGAGGTTTAAGTACATTCCAACCTAATTTAACTAATATAGATCAGATATGCCAAAATAGTGCAACATTCTTTACATACAATCCCAAAGCAGGAAAATACTCAGTAGTGCCTAACAGACTTGTTACCACAGCAGAATTTGCCAATGCTTTTATTTTTAATGATGATAATATAGTAAGCAGTATAACAGTAGCAGATCCTGAATTATTTACAACGTATAACCAAGCAGATATAGAATATAGTAATGGTGAAGCAAAAGATCAAACAGATAATGTATTTCTAGAAGTTCCTACTTTAGGTAGCGGTAGTTCACAAGGATTTCCAGGATACAGCAGACTTCATAATGAGCCCACAAATACTTTAAGTACAAGATTGTTTTTAACTAATGACAAGGCTCGTGCTACAAATTTAGGTAACATAGATTTACTACAAGGCAGAGTGGGTAGAACACTAGAATTTGAGGCTAATCATACAGCACTCACAGTAGATGTAGGAGATGTAGTTAAAGTTACAAATGCTAGATACGGATTTAGTAATCAGGCATACAGAGTTATGCGTGTGACAGAAATGGATAATGGTGACGGTATTATTACAGCAAAAGTAGTATTAATGTTTCATGATAGTGGTATATACAATCATACTACAGCTCAAAATGAAGGAGAAATGGGTAACAGCGGTATTCCAAGTATACCAGTAGTAGCATTGCCTGTTCCTGGTGTATATACAGGAGAATATGCTAATTTAAACCTTAATAATCAGTTGTATGGTGGAATTGTAGTTAATGAAGCAATGAAAACATTTGGTGCAGGTGCACAATTAGAGGATTCAGGCCTAACTACAACAGCAAATGCAAATATAGCCAACAGTAGTGTAAATTATATTAATTTAATTACACCACAATTGTACGATTTAACAGATAGTGACGTAGGCGACTATGCATTTACGGCAGAAGCCAGTCTAGGAGGATTTATTACAGATCCATATGATGTAGCATTTAGAAATAATGTGTCTTTAACATTCGCTAATGCTACAAGTACTAGTACAGTAATTAGAGGTGGCGGAGGTGTTGTGCTATCAGGTGTAACAGACTTTACACCACAATTGGTAGACAACAAAAAAGTCAGTACTGATCCTGCAACTTATTCATTACCTGCAGATATGAAAATAGCAAATGCTACTATTACATTGCAAGGGTTTAGTAGTATAAATGCAGATGGTAATAGTGGTGCATACAGGCGATTTGGTAACATGGGTTATGCAATGACCAGAATTACAAAAGGTGAGAAATAATGTACAGAATATTATATCATACTAGTGATGGCAAAATAGAAACATGTCGTAAAATGAGTGAAGATTTACTTGCTCAACAATTAACTTTAACACCGGAATTAAGTAGTCTAGACGGTTATGTAACTGATATTACAGTTAAAAAAGTAAATTTAGAAACACTTGAATTAGAAGATATTGTAAATAATTTTAATAATATGCCTTTTGATGCATATTTAAGATTGCATAGAGATAAAAGATTAACTATGTCAGATTGGACACAAGGTGTAGATAGTCCACTATCAGACAGTAAAAAAACAGAATGGCAAACATATAGGCAGGCATTAAGGAATTTGCCAAGTACAAATACAGCAACACAAATAGAAAATATTGTGTGGCCTAGTAAACCGGAGTAAGATATGCCAAGTAAAAGAGTAGGGTTTTTTAGAACAGATGAAGGTAACGTAGAGGCATTATTTGATGAACCTGTATACGCAATAAATGAAGTAATATCTGATACAAATAACTCTACGGTTACCTTTAATGTTACTACAAATATAACGCAGGCATCAGGCAGAACAGTTATGCCTACTGTTATATGGAATATTACAGGAACAGCATCTGCAAGTGATTTTATAGATGCTGAGGGAATGACAAATACTTTAACATTGCCTACAAGTGGTAATTTAACTATAACAAAAAATTTAGATATAAATTCAGACAGTAATGTAAATTTTACATTTAAATTGTATACCAGTGATGTTAATACTACGCCTGTAGTAACTAGCAATGTAATAAATGCTAATTCATTAGCACCTATAACAGCAACAGGTGGTACTATAAATCTCACAACTAACACATTCCAAAAATATCACACATTTACATCTAATAGTACTTTTGATATTACGTCAGTAGGCGATGCGGCAATAGATTCAAATATGGGTAATGTAGACGTACTAGTAGTAGGCGGTGGAGGCGCAGGTGGATTTTCTAATCAATCAATATGGGGAGAAGAACGTGAGAATTGGAGCAACGATCAGATATTAACAGCACGTGGAGATTATTATCCAGAACCAGCAAATGCTTCATATGGCAGTGGAGGCGGTGGAGCAGGAGCAGTAAATGTATTTACAGATGTTGCAGTAGGTGTAGGTTCAAATGCTGTAGTTATAGGCGCAGGTGGTACATGTACTTTAGCAAATGCAACCAGAGACGGTAGTAATACTACATTTATGGGAAATACAGCACCTGGCGGTGGTGGAGGTGGTAATGGATTTCTGGGTTGGCCCGGAGGAGCACCATTATCAGCAGTGGCATCTGATAATTCACAAATATCTGGATTTAATGCAAACATAATGTTATCTGTTAAAGACTATAATGTATCACCTTACAGTAATGTAAATTTATATACTAATAATGGTAGAGACGGCACAGGCCCTGGCGCCGGTGGCGGTGGTGTTGGATTAAGCACAAAAGACTCAGATGAAGGATTTACATTAAGTATACCACCCCCATTTCCTAGGACAGGAGACGGTATAGCAGGTGTACCAGGTACAGGCACAGGTGCAGGTAATGGAGGATTTGGTTTATTAAATGATAACAATGACGATTCATGGCATGCCTTCCAGGCCGGAGGCGGTGGTGGCGGATCTGTTGGCGACGGACAGGCTGGGCATTTTAATGGTACAAGATATGACAGAGGTAACGGCGGATTAGGTACTAATGTTTCAGTTACCGGTAATGTAGTATTATATGGCGCAGGAGGACAAGGTGGATATGGTCCTCTAGTGCAAAATTCTACCCCAAGTGCTAACACAATATTTATGGTAAATGGTGTATTTGGAAATGAAAACCATGATGGCTTATATAATAACACCAGTGGTGCTAACGTAGAAGTTGCAGGTGCACCAAATACGGGCCATGGAGGTGGTGCTGGTGCTAATGGTGGTAGCGGATTTGTAGCAGTAAAATACATTGCTAAACGTAGATATCTAATAATTACCTAAAATCTGTAAAAAGGATAAATAGTAGTACAAATTAAGGTTATATGCGATCACGCATGTAACAAGTTCCAATAGGAGACGAGCATCATGAGTGGAAGACTTTTATCATTCTCAAATTACGTAGGCGGAGCCGATAACGTACAAGTTATCGAACTTTTTCCTTCAACACAACAAACGTTTACATATAATTATAACACTAGTATAGTAGGATATACTTTTGAAGCAGACAAGCAAACAATAATTATAGATCAAATGGCATATAATACAACAGATGGACAACCTAACTTTACAACAAGTTCTGTAACAGGCAGTTACGCAAACGCAGAAATAGGCGCGGCAAATATTGTAGTTCAAAATGCCTCTACAGGTACTGTTAATTTTACAATACCTAAAAACAGATATACAGGTAATATTATACCAGATGCTCGAACAAATGTCCCAATAACAGTAGTCTCATTTAAATGGACTAACACAAATGTTACACCTCCCACAACAGAATCACACAGATGGGCAGTGATTGAACGTTATGAACCAGATGTAACTATTGGAGACCCCACACTAGGTGCAGGATATACCGTAATACCAACTTCATAGGAGACTAAAATGGCATTAAGCAATATAACAGTCACCACATCAGAAGCAAATGTATCGGTAGACTTACAAAATACAACAGTATCAGTTACTAGTGTTCCTAGTAATATTATAGTAGGATCTGCATCTTTTGTAAGTGATTCTGCTATTAGGGAAGCAATTAGTAATGTTAGCCCTATTTTATACGACAATTCCACAGGTGTAATATCTTTTAATGGTGTCGCGGCTTTTGGTGCTAGGACAACAGATGATTTAACACAAGGCAGTACAAATTTATACTTTAGACAAAGTGCAGATAACACAACGTCAGGCACAATCACAGCAGGTGCCTTTGTAGGAGATGGTTCTGGACTAACTAATATAGATGAATTAACAAACGCACAAGTTATTTCACATATAGCCACAGTACCACTTGCAGTAGGTGGTAATTTATCCGTGACCGGTAACATTAACGCCACAGGAAATATCAACACGCAGAACCAAACGGACTTATATGTAAAAGATACAAAAATTACACTAAATGCTAACGCAATAGCAGATGCTACTGTAGAAATTATTTCAAATAGACCACAATCAACAAGCACTTCTCTAAAATGGAACGAAACAACAGACAAATGGTCCTTTACTAATGATGGTAGTACATTTTATGATTTAATTGAAAAAAGCACATCAGATTTAGTACAAATTGCAGGAACACAAACAATTACCGGTGATAAAACACATACTGGTAAATTAACTGTAAAGAATTTTATAGAAACATTTTCTGATCAGGGAAATGTAGCAAGTGGTACAATAACATTTGATGTTAATAATGGTACCATGCAAGAATTCAACTTGGTATCTAATGTATCTACTTTAACAATGAACAATTTTGTAGCAGGTAACTCTGGTACAATGATTTTAAAACAAGATTCAGTAGGACATAGAAAATTTACAACCGATTTTTCACCAACATGGAAATGGGTAAATGACGATTCTACATTAAGTACAAACCCAAATGCCCAAGATGTAATTACATTCTTTTACGACGGTACTAACTTTTATGGTAGTATCAATACCATGGACGAGGAAGCAGAAATACAAAATAGTGCATTAGCAAACAGTAATGTTGTAGTAAATGGTGTTACTATTGATTTAGGGGGTTCTGGTACTATAGTAGCAAATGCTAACTTACAAGTAATCAGTGTTTCCACAGCATCACCTTCAGGCGATGGTGCTTTAGCATTTAGTAATGCAACAAACGTATTTTCCTTTACACCAGCAGACACCAGTCTAGCAACTAAATCTACAAGTAATTTAGCAGAAGGCACAAATTTATACTATACAGATGCCAGAAGCAGAGCGGCAGTAAGTGTAACGCAGGCAGGTGCAAGTAGCACAGGTGCACTAGCATATAACAACAGTACAGGTGTAATTACATATACACCACCTGCATTAGCAGACTTTATAGAACTGGCAGATTTAAGTGTAAGTACAGCAAGTGCTAGTAGTGGAGGGGCATTATCATATAATGACAGCACAGGTGTATTTTCTTTTGCCCCAGCAGTCCCAGGTATAGCCTTAAGTGCATTAAGCACAACAACAGCATCAGCAAGTGGCGGTGGTTCATTAGCATACGATAATAGTTCAGGTGTATTTACTTTTGCACCAGCAGTCCCAGGTATAGCCTTAACTGATTTAAGTGTAACACAGGCAAGTGCTAGTGGTACAGGTACATTGTCTTACAATAATAGTACAGGTGTTACTACATATACACCACCTGATTTAAGTACATTTAGTACACTTACAAATGCTCAAGCTCAAGCATTTATACAAAGCAGTGGTTTAACAATGACTGCCGATATTACAAGTACTAACCTTATAAAAACAACAGGTAATTTACAGGTAAACGCAGATGCTGATATAAGTGGATTATCAGGCTTAACATTTGATAGTGCCACAAACAATTTAGGATTAGGAACACCTACACCTAAAGCCGCATTACATATTCGTGGAACCAGTAACGAGTCACAGATATACATGACTGAATACAATGGAACCAGTAGTGCAGGTATAGATTTAAGAACATTTAGAGCAGGCGGAACAGAGGCTAGTCCTACTGTAACACCTAAATCAGACAGAATATGGGAAAGCCTACATTATGCATATGACGGCACAGGATCAGGTGGAGATGGTATTTCTACTGGATTCCAAACAGCATTTGCAGAACAAATTATTACAGACCCAGTTGTAGATCATGCATCACAAGTAGTTCCTGTGTTCAAACAGTACTATACATATCTGGATGGAGATACTACCGCAAGTTCACCACACGCATTAATGCGTATGAGAAGTAATGGTGACATACAATTCAGTATCGCTGATGCCTTTGACTACACAGACCCTGCAAATGCAGTTATTAAAAATGACGGAACAATTACAACAACTAGTGGTGTTACAGCCACAGGTAACATAACATCCACTAGTGATATACAAGGTGCTAATGTAACAGCAACAGCAACAGTAGATACATTATTGTTAAATGGCGGTAGTTACACAATGACTGCCAATGTATATGGCGTGGGTATTGCAGGGCTTGACTCAATAATTATAAGTCCAAGTGATCATGAACCTAATCTTATAGACGGAACACCAATTGTAATTGCAGATTCGGACACAAATAATCCATTTGCAAATGGCAGTATAAAAGCAAATAACACATTCTATACCAGATGGCAAGGCGGAACTAATGGATGGTATTACTTGTATCAAACACCAGATATGGCCGCATTACCAATATCAGGCGGAAGTTATATTAATACTACTAATTCAGCAAATGTAACTTTCCCAATATTTAATGTAACATCCAATGTTGCAATGGATAATGGAGGCGGGGCTAGTACGGCCTCTAAAGGTAATGCTTATTCATACAATCATGACGTAGGTGCTACTCTAACACTTGGTGATACACTTAGCAGAAAAGCACAATTAGATGTAAGTGGTGACACCGTAATGACTAACTATAGTGGTAATGCGGTACTAACACTGGTAAACAACAGAAACGATTCAGGTGTTCCTACACAATTTGTAATGAAGCAAAACAAAAATGCTGGTTTTGCCGCAGGTGTGGCAGGTGATCAGTTAAGTGTTTTAAAAACAATGGGTATGAGCACTAATACTGGTGCAGGACTAAAAACCTATGCAAATGTTTTAACTAGTATTATAGATCCAACAGATGGCAATGAAGATGCTGTAATGGACTTTAAATTAGTAAAAGCAGGTACAGAAACAAGTACACTATTACTAAAATCCACAGAAGCAAATTTAAGTGTACCACTAAACACTACTGGCAACATAACAACTACTGGTATCATTACAGGTAATGGTAGTGGTTTAACTAATGTTCCAGGCGGTACATCTTTTGGTACTGTTACAGTATCAGGACAAACAAATATACAAGCCAGCCAGGCAAATGCTGTATTTGACATAGCAAGTAGTGGTGCTATAACATTATCAACATCAGGCAACACACTAACTATTGGTGGTTCAGGTTCTGGTTATGGTAATGCAGAAGTTACCACATACTTAGCATCAGGCACAAGTACAGGTAATATTGCTTACACAGGTAATTTAATTGTAGAGTCAGGAAATACTTCCTTAACTATAGACAATTACTTTGGTAGTGGTAATACAGGTAGTATAGATCAGATATTATTTAACAGTGATCCAGGCTTATTTAATGGGCAACCAATATCATTTAGCGGTACTGTAAACAGTGATTTAGTATTCCTAAACGGTAACACATACTTTGTACGTGGCGTAGGTGGAGGATATTACGGATTATATACAGATGCTGGTACATTATCAGGAGTTGCCAGTGGTTTAGGACAAGAAGCACCTAGCAGTCTGGTAGGAGCAATTAGAAATCCAACAAATTGTGAAGCACTAGTACAAGGTAACGTAAAAGTAGGCCAGGGTGGTACTT
>JGI24004J15324_10000545_pt1 | contig 15340 bp, 11 predicted proteins | sample LinPmetageLP32_FD_15324 | JGI IMG/M metagenome (IMG submission 15324)
AAATCAAACGCATAGAAAGAGCTTTTGAGTAATCATATTCGTTAATAGCCTTTATGAAGTCATCCACATATCCATCTTTTATCTTATATTTTACGACTGTAACTATATTCAACTTAAACTCCTATAAACTTGATCTATGCTTGCACTTGCTTGGTTAGCAAAAAGAACAACTGATAGTATGGCTAGTAGTTTTTTTATCATATTAAAATTCATTTAGTTTTTTCTTACAGCTACCCCAATTTAAAAAAATACCAGTTGTGTCTGAAAAAGTTCCATCGGTTCTTCTAATCAATAGGCCTGCCTCTATTTCACCACGCATACAGCGCAATACAATTGCATCCTCTGTTACAGAATTCTCAATTTCTTTTGGACAACTTCTATTAGTTTTAACTACAAAGTCCTCGTTAAATGAAAGCGTAAAGCTTCCTTTAGTAGGATAAGACTGAAATACACCATCTTCAACATGAGAACCGCCTTCATATTTGCAAAGGATAGTTGTTGAAGCATTTCCTGCACTAGCAGTAAAGCTGGTCAATAATATGGCTAGTAGTTTTTTCATCGCATCAATAATGAGCAGTTTTTACTTTTGTAAAGCTTTGCCGCCTTGTATTTCTGATTTTTAAAAGGTTCACCACCACTGCATGGGTGATAGTAATCTGTGTAATTAGGGCATTCTAACGGCTTCTCAGCCACTTCTTTTTGTCCACCCAATAACGCTCCAATTATAAATACAGCTTCAACATATTCTAACTTTTGAAAGCACATTTCGCCAAGACAATATCCATCAGGGCTATACGTTAAGATGCTTTGACCTCCAACTTTTTGATTTAAAGAAAAGGCTGTCAATTCTTGAGCAGCAGAAGAAGCTAAATCTAAGTGCTTTCTTCCTGCATTTTTTGCAATATCCTCTGATGAAAAGCCTGCAAGACTAAATGAATCGGAAACACTACTTGCGTATGATGAACATGCTGCGTGAGCGTTTATGTAGTTGGTAAGTCGCTCAAATTTTTCCTGATACGTTTCACTAAATGCTGCGCTTGCACTCAGTAAAATTGGTATTATTGCTAGTAGATTTTTCATTTTCAGGCGCATCATTTCAAATTATCTTTACTGACATCTATTTTAACACAATATCTAAAATATCTGCCTAAATAATGAATAACCTCTCCAGTATTTCGTCTTATTAGTTCACCACCAGATGAGCTGTAGAATTCAAATAACTTTTTTTCACAGGCCTCTTTTGTACTAAAGTTATGGTCGTGTTGATTGACTAATGGAGGATGATCAAGAATTTCGCTTGATAAAATATTCACCATGATAATTGTGTAGAAAGTAAGACTAGTTAACATTTTACAATAGACCTTTTTGCCATTGCTTTTTCATTGGTGAAACAGCCTACCCAGATATATCAACTTGGTTAATTGTCTTCTCTAACGTAATGGCCTTAACATTAGAAAAGAGTTCAGTAAGCTCACGTAAATCTTGTTTAGTATACTTTTTTTGACGATCACTCCAATAATCACAAAGCAATGAATAATTAGGCAATTCGTTGATAAACTCTGCAACTTCTTCCCAAGAAGGATCTTTAGGCCCATCTAAATGGGCTACAGCACTTTTTACATCATCTACTTTACACTTCATACAAATCGTTAGTAAGACATCTGCTTCCTGAAAGATCATTTTAAATACCCAACCATATTCACCAACCAGCTTCTGCAGCACATTCACTGCGACTGGCTTCAGGCATGTATTCTGCACACCATTCGGCCTGCTCTCCCATTTCAACAGAGATATTAAAAAGTATAAAAACTACGATGAGTAATATACTAAAGGAGCAGACCCCTAATAATATTACTGTAAACATTCCCTTAAATAAGTCCTTTACGACGGTGGGAACGGAATAAGTTTCTGACATAAACCTGCTCTTTTTGCATCAGTATTGGACAAGAGTATCTACATTGCAAACAAAATATGGTAAGTTCTATGTATGAAATACGGTAGAAATACGGCTGGTAAATTTACTTCAGGAAACTCTGGTAGACCAGAAGGTGCTAGGAATAAAAAGACGCTAGCAATAGAGAGCTTATTAGAAGGCCAAGCAGAAGCACTTACACAAACTGCTATATCCAAAGCATTAGATGGAGATAGCATGGCTCTAAAGCTTTGTATGGAGCGTATAGCCCCGGCCCCAAAGGATAATCCCGTATCATTCCCCCTTCCCCAAATGAACAATCCTTTAGATGCCTCACAAGCAGCTAGTAGCGTTCTCATAGCAGTAAGTGAGGGAAACCTAACTCCAATTGAGGCAGCACGTGTTATGGGGCTTATTGATAGCTATAGACGCACTCTTGAGTTGACTGAGATAGAGCAAAGGCTTCTTGTGCTGGAAAACGCGAATGCGTAACCTGAAAGCCAGATTAAGTAAATTAGAAGTATTTAATAAACCTATTACCAATGTTTATAGAATTTATTGGGCTGATGGGACTTTTATTGGAGAATATCAGCGATAAGCGAATTTATCACACCCCAAAATTATGGAATTTAACTAAGTTTTATTGGGGGATTCAATGGGGGATAAATTATGCTGAATACTTATAACATATTGTTTATAATATATTAATTTAAAGGTAGTGGCGGAGACGGTGTCTGCCATTATGTCTTACACCTGCAACCTTATCGTCTCAGATAAGAGACTAAGTCATTCTTTTTATTATACTTTATTGAAATTATTATAATTTTATGTTCTATTAAGTTCCAGTAAGTTCCAGGTCTTATTGGGGGATAAAATGGGGGATATAAGCTCAAGCAGGCATCCACAAAAGAAACTTAGCGTTCGGTTTATAGACACAGTAACCACGCAGGGGAAATATTTTGACGGGAATGGTTTATTCTTAAGGGTAACTAAAACAGGTACTAAACAGTGGGTTCAAAGAATTATAGTAGATGGCAAGCGGAGGGAATTGGGCTTAGGTTCTGCTAAGTTAACCAGCCTTCAAGAAGTCCGATCAATTGCTTATGATAATAGAAAATTAGCGCGCCAAGGCATTGACCCTCTTGAGCAAAAACTAAAACTCAAAATTATACCTAATTTCAATGAATTATGCGATCAAATTCATACGGTACATAGTGTTGGTTGGAGAAACAAAAAGCACTCTGCGCAATTCAAATCCACTCTTGAAACATATGCCAGCCCCTACTTTGGGGCGAAACGTGTAGATCAAGTTAATGTAAGCGATATTTTGAAATGTTTAGAACCGATATGGCTCACGAAACAGGAAACTGCAAAAAGATTAAAACAAAGAATTTCCACCATATTTAAGCGAGCGATAGCACAAGGATATAGATCAGATAACCCTACACTTAACATTGAGCAGGCGTTACCTCCTCAAAATAAAGTTATAAACCACATGCGCTCCCTGCCCTATGATCAGATTACTGAGTGCATAACAGCAATAAAAGAAAGCAAAGCCCATCTGTCAACAAAACTTGCATTAGAGTTTTTAATACACACTGCATGCCGCTCAAAGGAGGCTAGAGGAGCCTGCTGGAGTGAGATTCATATAGATGACGGGAAAGAACTTGAAAGAGCAACAAAAGTAACTTGGGTAATCCCTGCGGAGGAAATGAAAGCTAATCGGGAACATAGGGTTCCACTTTCACAACATTGCATAGAAATTTTGAGACATGCACATTTGAATAAAAACCCTGGAACAGGCTTAATTTTCCCAAGCAAAAAAGGTTTCATGATTTCTGACATGACCATGTCAAAGTTAGTGAAGTCCATAGGATATCAAGTGGATGTACATGGTTTTAGAACAACCTTCAAAGTTTGGACACAAGAGCGCACTAATTTTTCGCGTGAAGTTAGCGAGATGGCATTAGCACACAGTATTTCAAACAAATCAGAGGCTGCATATGCAAGGTCAGATTTGTTTGAAAAGCGGCGAAGGTTAATGGGTCAATGGTCTTCTTTTGTTTTATCGCAAAAATCTAAAGTGGAGCGAATATATGCCTGAGAAACGTGGGCAACCCAAAAAAACTAGTAAGTTAACGAATGCCGCAAAAAGAGCCTTCGTACTTCAGCAGGTCTCAATTAGATTGAGAAAAATTAATAATATGTACGAGCATGAGCCTCTGGGACTTAGCGCGCCTGAATTAATTAAACAGGCACTTTTATTTTATCCAGATCCCAAATATGGAAAATTATTTAGCAAACCTAGCTACCTTCATAGAATGTATGAAGAATTGAAAAAGGGCAGAGAAATCCTTGCATTAGACGAGAATTATTTAGAGATAAAATCATACTTTTAGATAGTCACTTTTTAATAAAGTTAAAAAGTGAGATATATTACAATTAACTCAAATGATAAATTTACTTTAGAAATACTGGAGTAATTTATGGCTCGTCTTTCAGACAATTTAGAGATTATTCGGCGCAATCAAGTTCTTGAGATTGTACCGATTAGCGTTTCTACGCTCTATCAAAAAATAGCTGAGGGAAAGTTCCCAAAACAAATAAAACTAGGGGCCAGAGCAGTGGGTTGGAAAAAGCAAGAAGTCTTAGAATGGCTGACATCCCAAAATACATAATGGCTACTTCAGCGCTTAAAGTGGGCGGTTGTACGACGGTGGCACTTTAGGTGTATGGCACACCATGGGGCTGGATCAAATGCCAAGGGCAGTCTGAAAAGCTGAAGCCTGATCCACGGTACGCACAGTTAGTATCGTAAGTAGCAGCCAACCAAAAGCGTTTGTGCACGACTTTTGGGCCTTGATGCGACGGTCGGCTCCGAACGGAATGTATCAAGTGCATAGGGACTACCCGACCAAATGGTGGGGCTAGTCGTCCTATGCCTTTTTAGCTCTAATCTCACCACCGGAATATATAGGTTACAAGAGATTAAAATACCGTTTAATTATCAAATGAGTTTATATCGTTCTTTGCAGAGTTAGTCTCTAAGTTTCAGCATAAAACGATAATTATCTTCTTGTGACTTGAATTCTCTAGCGACTTTATAGCTCTAAGCAATTTCTCAACAGCTAATTTCTTAGCATGCTTTCTCACCCATATATACTGCCATATGAGTCCTCAGACACAATATAAGACTCGTACAGTAGCCTTACGGTTTACAGAGTCCAGAGAGTCCTGAAATAGTTTGGCTTCTCCTGATTCACTACAGAGCCTCTATGAGGCTACTATTGCCAGGCAGTTAAACATAAGCAGGATGTAGGTGTATCGCAGTTTGCAGGGCTAGTAGTTTTCATTGGTCGTATGCAGCCAATACCAAGCCAGAACATGAATCTGTCCTGCTCTCTCCATAAAACTCAAGCATATGTTCTACGGTGTCTAGCCAGTTAACTCCATCTACTTCATCATCACCTGTTTTATCTATTTCATCATATTCCATAATGCTTATGAACTCATTGTCGCTAGTGGAAATCAAACGCATAGAAAGAGCTTTTGAGTAATCATATTCGTTAATAGCCTTTATGAAGTCATCCACATATCCATCTTTTATCTTATATTTTACGACTGTAACTATATTCAACTTAAACTCCTATAAACTTGATCTATGCTTGCACTTGCTTGGTTAGCAAAAAGAACAACTGATAGTATGGCTAGTAGTTTTTTTATCATATTAAAATTCATTTAGTTTTTTCTTACAGCTACCCCAATTTAAAAAAATACCAGTTGTGTCTGAAAAAGTTCCATCGGTTCTTCTAATCAATAGGCCTGCCTCTATTTCACCACGCATACAGCGCAATACAATTGCATCCTCTGTTACAGAATTCTCAATTTCTTTTGGACAACTTCTATTAGTTTTAACTACAAAGTCCTCGTTAAATGAAAGCGTAAAGCTTCCTTTAGTAGGATAAGACTGAAATACACCATCTTCAACATGAGAACCGCCTTCATATTTGCAAAGGATAGTTGTTGAAGCATTTCCTGCACTAGCAGTAAAGCTGGTCAATAATATGGCTAGTAGTTTTTTCATCGCATCAATAATGAGCAGTTTTTACTTTTGTAAAGCTTTGCCGCCTTGTATTTCTGATTTTTAAAAGGTTCACCACCACTGCATGGGTGATAGTAATCTGTGTAATTAGGGCATTCTAACGGCTTCTCAGCCACTTCTTTTTGTCCACCCAATAACGCTCCAATTATAAATACAGCTTCAACATATTCTAACTTTTGAAAGCACATTTCGCCAAGACAATATCCATCAGGGCTATACGTTAAGATGCTTTGACCTCCAACTTTTTGATTTAAAGAAAAGGCTGTCAATTCTTGAGCAGCAGAAGAAGCTAAATCTAAGTGCTTTCTTCCTGCATTTTTTGCAATATCCTCTGATGAAAAGCCTGCAAGACTAAATGAATCGGAAACACTACTTGCGTATGATGAACATGCTGCGTGAGCGTTTATGTAGTTGGTAAGTCGCTCAAATTTTTCCTGATACGTTTCACTAAATGCTGCGCTTGCACTCAGTAAAATTGGTATTATTGCTAGTAGATTTTTCATTTTCAGGCGCATCATTTCAAATTATCTTTACTGACATCTATTTTAACACAATATCTAAAATATCTGCCTAAATAATGAATAACCTCTCCAGTATTTCGTCTTATTAGTTCACCACCAGATGAGCTGTAGAATTCAAATAACTTTTTTTCACAGGCCTCTTTTGTACTAAAGTTATGGTCGTGTTGATTGACTAATGGAGGATGATCAAGAATTTCGCTTGATAAAATATTCACCATGATAATTGTGTAGAAAGTAAGACTAGTTAACATTTTACAATAGACCTTTTTGCCATTGCTTTTTCATTGGTGAAACAGCCTACCCAGATATATCAACTTGGTTAATTGTCTTCTCTAACGTAATGGCCTTAACATTAGAAAAGAGTTCAGTAAGCTCACGTAAATCTTGTTTAGTATACTTTTTTTGACGATCACTCCAATAATCACAAAGCAATGAATAATTAGGCAATTCGTTGATAAACTCTGCAACTTCTTCCCAAGAAGGATCTTTAGGCCCATCTAAATGGGCTACAGCACTTTTTACATCATCTACTTTACACTTCATACAAATCGTTAGTAAGACATCTGCTTCCTGAAAGATCATTTTAAATACCCAACCATATTCACCAACCAGCTTCTGCAGCACATTCACTGCGACTGGCTTCAGGCATGTATTCTGCACACCATTCGGCCTGCTCTCCCATTTCAACAGAGATATTAAAAAGTATAAAAACTACGATGAGTAATATACTAAAGGAGCAGACCCCTAATAATATTACTGTAAACATTCCCTTAAATAAGTCCTTTACGACGGTGGGAACGGAATAAGTTTCTGACATAAACCTGCTCTTTTTGCATCAGTATTGGACAAGAGTATCTACATTGCAAACAAAATATGGTAAGTTCTATGTATGAAATACGGTAGAAATACGGCTGGTAAATTTACTTCAGGAAACTCTGGTAGACCAGAAGGTGCTAGGAATAAAAAGACGCTAGCAATAGAGAGCTTATTAGAAGGCCAAGCAGAAGCACTTACACAAACTGCTATATCCAAAGCATTAGATGGAGATAGCATGGCTCTAAAGCTTTGTATGGAGCGTATAGCCCCGGCCCCAAAGGATAATCCCGTATCATTCCCCCTTCCCCAAATGAACAATCCTTTAGATGCCTCACAAGCAGCTAGTAGCGTTCTCATAGCAGTAAGTGAGGGAAACCTAACTCCAATTGAGGCAGCACGTGTTATGGGGCTTATTGATAGCTATAGACGCACTCTTGAGTTGACTGAGATAGAGCAAAGGCTTCTTGTGCTGGAAAACGCGAATGCGTAACCTGAAAGCCAGATTAAGTAAATTAGAAGTATTTAATAAACCTATTACCAATGTTTATAGAATTTATTGGGCTGATGGGACTTTTATTGGAGAATATCAGCGATAAGCGAATTTATCACACCCCAAAATTATGGAATTTAACTAAGTTTTATTGGGGGATTCAATGGGGGATAAATTATGCTGAATACTTATAACATATTGTTTATAATATATTAATTTAAAGGTAGTGGCGGAGACGGTGTCTGCCATTATGTCTTACACCTGCAACCTTATCGTCTCAGATAAGAGACTAAGTCATTCTTTTTATTATACTTTATTGAAATTATTATAATTTTATGTTCTATTAAGTTCCAGTAAGTTCCAGGTCTTATTGGGGGATAAAATGGGGGATATAAGCTCAAGCAGGCATCCACAAAAGAAACTTAGCGTTCGGTTTATAGACACAGTAACCACGCAGGGGAAATATTTTGACGGGAATGGTTTATTCTTAAGGGTAACTAAAACAGGTACTAAACAGTGGGTTCAAAGAATTATAGTAGATGGCAAGCGGAGGGAATTGGGCTTAGGTTCTGCTAAGTTAACCAGCCTTCAAGAAGTCCGATCAATTGCTTATGATAATAGAAAATTAGCGCGCCAAGGCATTGACCCTCTTGAGCAAAAACTAAAACTCAAAATTATACCTAATTTCAATGAATTATGCGATCAAATTCATACGGTACATAGTGTTGGTTGGAGAAACAAAAAGCACTCTGCGCAATTCAAATCCACTCTTGAAACATATGCCAGCCCCTACTTTGGGGCGAAACGTGTAGATCAAGTTAATGTAAGCGATATTTTGAAATGTTTAGAACCGATATGGCTCACGAAACAGGAAACTGCAAAAAGATTAAAACAAAGAATTTCCACCATATTTAAGCGAGCGATAGCACAAGGATATAGATCAGATAACCCTACACTTAACATTGAGCAGGCGTTACCTCCTCAAAATAAAGTTATAAACCACATGCGCTCCCTGCCCTATGATCAGATTACTGAGTGCATAACAGCAATAAAAGAAAGCAAAGCCCATCTGTCAACAAAACTTGCATTAGAGTTTTTAATACACACTGCATGCCGCTCAAAGGAGGCTAGAGGAGCCTGCTGGAGTGAGATTCATATAGATGACGGGAAAGAACTTGAAAGAGCAACAAAAGTAACTTGGGTAATCCCTGCGGAGGAAATGAAAGCTAATCGGGAACATAGGGTTCCACTTTCACAACATTGCATAGAAATTTTGAGACATGCACATTTGAATAAAAACCCTGGAACAGGCTTAATTTTCCCAAGCAAAAAAGGTTTCATGATTTCTGACATGACCATGTCAAAGTTAGTGAAGTCCATAGGATATCAAGTGGATGTACATGGTTTTAGAACAACCTTCAAAGTTTGGACACAAGAGCGCACTAATTTTTCGCGTGAAGTTAGCGAGATGGCATTAGCACACAGTATTTCAAACAAATCAGAGGCTGCATATGCAAGGTCAGATTTGTTTGAAAAGCGGCGAAGGTTAATGGGTCAATGGTCTTCTTTTGTTTTATCGCAAAAATCTAAAGTGGAGCGAATATATGCCTGAGAAACGTGGGCAACCCAAAAAAACTAGTAAGTTAACGAATGCCGCAAAAAGAGCCTTCGTACTTCAGCAGGTCTCAATTAGATTGAGAAAAATTAATAATATGTACGAGCATGAGCCTCTGGGACTTAGCGCGCCTGAATTAATTAAACAGGCACTTTTATTTTATCCAGATCCCAAATATGGAAAATTATTTAGCAAACCTAGCTACCTTCATAGAATGTATGAAGAATTGAAAAAGGGCAGAGAAATCCTTGCATTAGACGAGAATTATTTAGAGATAAAATCATACTTTTAGATAGTCACTTTTTAATAAAGTTAAAAAGTGAGATATATTACAATTAACTCAAATGATAAATTTACTTTAGAAATACTGGAGTAATTTATGGCTCGTCTTTCAGACAATTTAGAGATTATTCGGCGCAATCAAGTTCTTGAGATTGTACCGATTAGCGTTTCTACGCTCTATCAAAAAATAGCTGAGGGAAAGTTCCCAAAACAAATAAAACTAGGGGCCAGAGCAGTGGGTTGGAAAAAGCAAGAAGTCTTAGAATGGCTGACATCCCAAAATACATAATGGCTACTTCAGCGCTTAAAGTGGGCGGTTGTACGACGGTGGCACTTTAGGTGTATGGCACACCATGGGGCTGGATCAAATGCCAAGGGCAGTCTGAAAAGCTGAAGCCTGATCCACGGTACGCACAGTTAGTATCGTAAGTAGCAGCCAACCAAAAGCGTTTGTGCACGACTTTTGGGCCTTGATGCGACGGTCGGCTCCGAACGGAATGTATCAAGTGCATAGGGACTACCCGACCAAATGGTGGGGCTAGTCGTCCTATGCCTTTTTAGCTCTAATCTCACCACCGGAATATATAGGTTACAAGAGATTAAAATACCGTTTAATTATCAAATGAGTTTATATCGTTCTTTGCAGAGTTAGTCTCTAAGTTTCAGCATAAAACGATAATTATCTTCTTGTGACTTGAATTCTCTAGCGACTTTATAGCTCTAAGCAATTTCTCAACAGCTAATTTCTTAGCATGCTTTCTCACCCATATATACTGCCATATGAGTCCTCAGACACAATATAAGACTCGTACAGTAGCCTTACGGTTTACAGAGTCCAGAGAGTCCTGAAATAGTTTGGCTTCTCCTGATTCACTACAGAGCCTCTATGAGGCTACTATTGCCAGGCAGTTAAACATAAGCAGGATGTAGGTGTATCGCAGTTTGCAGGGCTAGTAGTTTTCATTGGTCGTATGCAGCCAATACCAAGCCAGAACATGAATCTGTCCTGCTCTCTCCATAAAACTCAAGCATATGTTCTACGGTGTCTAGCCAGTTAACTCCATCTACTTCATCATCACCTGTTTTATCTATTTCATCATATTCCATAATGCTTATGAACTCATTGTCGCTAGTGGAAATCAAACGCATAGAAAGAGCTTTTGAGTAATCATATTCGTTAATAGCCTTTATGAAGTCATCCACATATCCATCTTTTATCTTATATTTTACGACTGTAACTATATTCAACTTAAACTCCTATAAACTTGATCTATGCTTGCACTTGCTTGGTTAGCAAAAAGAACAACTGATAGTATGGCTAGTAGTTTTTTTATCATATTAAAATTCATTTAGTTTTTTCTTACAGCTACCCCAATTTAAAAAAATACCAGTTGTGTCTGAAAAAGTTCCATCGGTTCTTCTAATCAATAGGCCTGCCTCTATTTCACCACGCATACAGCGCAATACAATTGCATCCTCTGTTACAGAATTCTCAATTTCTTTTGGACAACTTCTATTAGTTTTAACTACAAAGTCCTCGTTAAATGAAAGCGTAAAGCTTCCTTTAGTAGGATAAGACTGAAATACACCATCTTCAACATGAGAACCGCCTTCATATTTGCAAAGGATAGTTGTTGAAGCATTTCCTGCACTAGCAGTAAAGCTGGTCAATAATATGGCTAGTAGTTTTTTCATCGCATCAATAATGAGCAGTTTTTACTTTTGTAAAGCTTTGCCGCCTTGTATTTCTGATTTTTAAAAGGTTCACCACCACTGCATGGGTGATAGTAATCTGTGTAATTAGGGCATTCTAACGGCTTCTCAGCCACTTCTTTTTGTCCACCCAATAACGCTCCAATTATAAATACAGCTTCAACATATTCTAACTTTTGAAAGCACATTTCGCCAAGACAATATCCATCAGGGCTATACGTTAAGATGCTTTGACCTCCAACTTTTTGATTTAAAGAAAAGGCTGTCAATTCTTGAGCAGCAGAAGAAGCTAAATCTAAGTGCTTTCTTCCTGCATTTTTTGCAATATCCTCTGATGAAAAGCCTGCAAGACTAAATGAATCGGAAACACTACTTGCGTATGATGAACATGCTGCGTGAGCGTTTATGTAGTTGGTAAGTCGCTCAAATTTTTCCTGATACGTTTCACTAAATGCTGCGCTTGCACTCAGTAAAATTGGTATTATTGCTAGTAGATTTTTCATTTTCAGGCGCATCATTTCAAATTATCTTTACTGACATCTATTTTAACACAATATCTAAAATATCTGCCTAAATAATGAATAACCTCTCCAGTATTTCGTCTTATTAGTTCACCACCAGATGAGCTGTAGAATTCAAATAACTTTTTTTCACAGGCCTCTTTTGTACTAAAGTTATGGTCGTGTTGATTGACTAATGGAGGATGATCAAGAATTTCGCTTGATAAAATATTCACCATGATAATTGTGTAGAAAGTAAGACTAGTTAACATTTTACAATAGACCTTTTTGCCATTGCTTTTTCATTGGTGAAACAGCCTACCCAGATATATCAACTTGGTTAATTGTCTTCTCTAACGTAATGGCCTTAACATTAGAAAAGAGTTCAGTAAGCTCACGTAAATCTTGTTTAGTATACTTTTTTTGACGATCACTCCAATAATCACAAAGCAATGAATAATTAGGCAATTCGTTGATAAACTCTGCAACTTCTTCCCAAGAAGGATCTTTAGGCCCATCTAAATGGGCTACAGCACTTTTTACATCATCTACTTTACACTTCATACAAATCGTTAGTAAGACATCTGCTTCCTGAAAGATCATTTTAAATACCCAACCATATTCACCAACCAGCTTCTGCAGCACATTCACTGCGACTGGCTTCAGGCATGTATTCTGCACACCATTCGGCCTGCTCTCCCATTTCAACAGAGATATTAAAAAGTATAAAAACTACGATGAGTAATATACTAAAGGAGCAGACCCCTAATAATATTACTGTAAACATTCCCTTAAATAAGTCCTTTACGACGGTGGGAACGGAATAAGTTTCTGACATAAACCTGCTCTTTTTGCATCAGTATTGGACAAGAGTATCTACATTGCAAACAAAATATGGTAAGTTCTATGTATGAAATACGGTAGAAATACGGCTGGTAAATTTACTTCAGGAAACTCTGGTAGACCAGAAGGTGCTAGGAATAAAAAGACGCTAGCAATAGAGAGCTTATTAGAAGGCCAAGCAGAAGCACTTACACAAACTGCTATATCCAAAGCATTAGATGGAGATAGCATGGCTCTAAAGCTTTGTATGGAGCGTATAGCCCCGGCCCCAAAGGATAATCCCGTATCATTCCCCCTTCCCCAAATGAACAATCCTTTAGATGCCTCACAAGCAGCTAGTAGCGTTCTCATAGCAGTAAGTGAGGGAAACCTAACTCCAATTGAGGCAGCACGTGTTATGGGGCTTATTGATAGCTATAGACGCACTCTTGAGTTGACTGAGATAGAGCAAAGGCTTCTTGTGCTGGAAAACGCGAATGCGTAACCTGAAAGCCAGATTAAGTAAATTAGAAGTATTTAATAAACCTATTACCAATGTTTATAGAATTTATTGGGCTGATGGGACTTTTATTGGAGAATATCAGCGATAAGCGAATTTATCACACCCCAAAATTATGGAATTTAACTAAGTTTTATTGGGGGATTCAATGGGGGATAAATTATGCTGAATACTTATAACATATTGTTTATAATATATTAATTTAAAGGTAGTGGCGGAGACGGTGTCTGCCATTATGTCTTACACCTGCAACCTTATCGTCTCAGATAAGAGACTAAGTCATTCTTTTTATTATACTTTATTGAAATTATTATAATTTTATGTTCTATTAAGTTCCAGTAAGTTCCAGGTCTTATTGGGGGATAAAATGGGGGATATAAGCTCAAGCAGGCATCCACAAAAGAAACTTAGCGTTCGGTTTATAGACACAGTAACCACGCAGGGGAAATATTTTGACGGGAATGGTTTATTCTTAAGGGTAACTAAAACAGGTACTAAACAGTGGGTTCAAAGAATTATAGTAGATGGCAAGCGGAGGGAATTGGGCTTAGGTTCTGCTAAGTTAACCAGCCTTCAAGAAGTCCGATCAATTGCTTATGATAATAGAAAATTAGCGCGCCAAGGCATTGACCCTCTTGAGCAAAAACTAAAACTCAAAATTATACCTAATTTCAATGAATTATGCGATCAAATTCATACGGTACATAGTGTTGGTTGGAGAAACAAAAAGCACTCTGCGCAATTCAAATCCACTCTTGAAACATATGCCAGCCCCTACTTTGGGGCGAAACGTGTAGATCAAGTTAATGTAAGCGATATTTTGAAATGTTTAGAACCGATATGGCTCACGAAACAGGAAACTGCAAAAAGATTAAAACAAAGAATTTCCACCATATTTAAGCGAGCGATAGCACAAGGATATAGATCAGATAACCCTACACTTAACATTGAGCAGGCGTTACCTCCTCAAAATAAAGTTATAAACCACATGCGCTCCCTGCCCTATGATCAGATTACTGAGTGCATAACAGCAATAAAAGAAAGCAAAGCCCATCTGTCAACAAAACTTGCATTAGAGTTTTTAATACACACTGCATGCCGCTCAAAGGAGGCTAGAGGAGCCTGCTGGAGTGAGATTCATATAGATGACGGGAAAGAACTTGAAAGAGCAACAAAAGTAACTTGGGTAATCCCTGCGGAGGAAATGAAAGCTAATCGGGAACATAGGGTTCCACTTTCACAACATTGCATAGAAATTTTGAGACATGCACATTTGAATAAAAACCCTGGAACAGGCTTAATTTTCCCAAGCAAAAAAGGTTTCATGATTTCTGACATGACCATGTCAAAGTTAGTGAAGTCCATAGGATATCAAGTGGATGTACATGGTTTTAGAACAACCTTCAAAGTTTGGACACAAGAGCGCACTAATTTTTCGCGTGAAGTTAGCGAGATGGCATTAGCACACAGTATTTCAAACAAATCAGAGGCTGCATATGCAAGGTCAGATTTGTTTGAAAAGCGGCGAAGGTTAATGGGTCAATGGTCTTCTTTTGTTTTATCGCAAAAATCTAAAGTGGAGCGAATATATGCCTGAGAAACGTGGGCAACCCAAAAAAACTAGTAAGTTAACGAATGCCGCAAAAAGAGCCTTCGTACTTCAGCAGGTCTCAATTAGATTGAGAAAAATTAATAATATGTACGAGCATGAGCCTCTGGGACTTAGCGCGCCTGAATTAATTAAACAGGCACTTTTATTTTATCCAGATCCCAAATATGGAAAATTATTTAGCAAACCTAGCTACCTTCATAGAATGTATGAAGAATTGAAAAAGGGCAGAGAAATCCTTGCATTAGACGAGAATTATTTAGAGATAAAATCATACTTTTAGATAGTCACTTTTTAATAAAGTTAAAAAGTGAGATATATTACAATTAACTCAAATGATAAATTTACTTTAGAAATACTGGAGTAATTTATGGCTCGTCTTTCAGACAATTTAGAGATTATTCGGCGCAATCAAGTTCTTGAGATTGTACCGATTAG
>JGI24004J15324_10000546_pt1 | contig 15319 bp, 12 predicted proteins | sample LinPmetageLP32_FD_15324 | JGI IMG/M metagenome (IMG submission 15324)
TCATAAAGGAGGGTATCACATCAAAAGCTGGAGAGTTAGCTGGCAAGTTTGGTGAGATAGGGGCAACCGGCCCTGCCACCGAAGAAGCTTCATCNGGTCTCCCAAGGTTTATTTCAAGAGTAGCTGGCAAGATCGGAGGTGAGAGTGGTAAGTCTGCGGCGGCGATAGGTGATGTAGTTGGTCATAGTCTTGGACTAGCATTGGCCGGTGTGAGTCTTACGAAGGATATAGCTGGTGGCTGGAATACCATGGATACTGACCAGAAGGCAGGGAACGTGTTGGGTATCGCTGGAGGAGTCGTAGATGCTGCGAGTATATTTTTACCTTTCTTAACTCCTATCGCATTGGGATTAAATGTGGCTTCTGGAGTTGAAGATTATGCGGGAGATAGCAACCAGGCTCAATTTGAAAAAACAAAGAAAGGAGGTCTTGATGATCAACAGAAACAACAGATCGCAGAACAAAAAGCGAATCTAGTAACACCTACAAGTGTTCTTTCGGGAGGTCAGATCGCTAGTTCAACTCAATCGGCAAAACCTCAGACAGGAGGTGTCGCAGCGTTTTGATTAATAACACTAAAAATTAATTTTTTTTTTTATGATAATTTTTATATTTACTCATAATAAAATGAGTTTCTGGAGCACTGATGATAAAATCCCAATCGTTCAGACCAAAGTTAAAATCCCTGCCGAAAATGGCCTTACTTTCAAAGACGGCGGCCTTATCCATATTACTATCCCAGCGAATAGTGTAGGATTCTTTCAGCCGAAAGAATCTTATTTAGAATGGGATGTTACGATTGACACCCTACCCACTGCCCCTACTCGCTTTCAGTTAGATGCTGACCTCGGGGGACAAGTGTTAATCAAGGATATTCGCATCTATTCTGGAGGGGCAGGTGGTGTCTTACTTGAAGAGATACAAAATTACAATACTCTGACTGCGATTAAGTATGATTACGAAAGTGATGATACAATTAGAAAGAAAAGAGCTCTCACGGAGGGTAGCACCTATTTCTCGCAGGCATGTCGTAACACCCGAGGTGTTCGTAAATCTGATTTAAACAATGTTGGTCATAATCCATACTTTCAGCCTTACACCTTCGGATTAGGCAAACTTCAGAATGTGAATGGGGAGTTCTCTGATAAATACAATACGACTGTGACTGGCACTTCAAAGGTGAATGTTGGTCAGAATGTTGTGAGGTGTTTACTGCCGATCAATACTGGTATCTTTTCAAATGACCGAGTGTTCCCGGCGATGTTGACTGAAGGACTCCGTATTGAGATTTTATTGGAGGATGCTGCGAAATGTGTTCGTCAGTTAGATCAAGTATCTCGTGTTAGAGGTTTCCGTTCTACCCCTATTTTCCATTCTATTAGTGGACATGATATCGGTGATTTATCGGGAGCAGCCCAAGTTTGGGCGAACACCAAGACCACTGATCACATCTTCTTCAAGCGTGATAATAACATGACTGATTTATCTAATTTCCCTCTAGTTGTTGGAGAAACATTTGAGCTTTGCGATACAACTATTGATGTTCTTGCGACTAAATCACTACAAGTGTTCAAGGTTCAAGACAGCGGTGGATCTAATTTAGATTATTGTGAAGTAAAAGATATCTCGTGGGCTCCGGGAGATGCCACCGCACCGACGACTAAAGAGGGAGGATATTATGGATTAGTAAAGGTTGGATTGACGAAGACTCTGAAGAATACTTCAGGGGCAAATATTTCGGGGACTCTTGGTAAAGTAGGGGCAGTATCTACATCTGTCTCTGCCGGTCTTACGAATAATGAGGCTGGTAATCCGATGGCTGTGGGTAATTTCAACACAGCATCATATCAAGTAAGCGATGTGAACCTTGTCTTACAGAAACTAGATATGCCCCAAGGATATGTGAGAAAGATGATGTCCATGATGAAATCGGGGGGCACGATTAATTATGATTTCTTATCAGCTACTAACTACAAGTATTCTCAACTTGCTTCAGATGTTGTTGCTAATATTAGAATGCCTCTGAATCAAACGAGAGCCCGAGGTATTTTATCAGTCCCAACGGATGCGAGTGTTTACTCTCAATCTATACAGATATCAGGATATGGTGGTCAGGCTGCTGGGATGCTGAACGCCAACGGAACTGGTAATACTGCTGATGTGATCCCTGATGCTACTGGTATCACCTATGTAGAGACACCACCTAATAAAGAAGATGACCATGGATCGGGCACTGATGGTCCTGCGGGATGTTTAGATCAAAGTATCTGTAGTGTTAGATCAGGACTCGTTGGTATTTGGGACAATGCGACTCAATATCAGTGGTTCTACAATGGTCAGCTGAACCCGAGTCGTCCTGTCTCTACGAGAAAGATCGCCAATAAAACAAGCATTGGTCAACAGCCATTAATTGAATTAGAGAAAGCACTTTCGGTCTGTGGCATCCGTCCTCTATCTTTCAGAAAGTATCATGAGAATGCTATTATCGGCCGGGCTCTTTCACTTCAAGACGGCACATACAATACTACTGGTAAAGATTTCAATTTACAGATAGAATATACTGAATCAGATGCTGGACTTCAGCCAGTTAAAAATAAATTATGGATGAACTTTGTTCACCACATCCGAAGAATCGTTATCAAAGGTAATCAAATCAGTCTTGTCGTTTAAATGATAATTTTTAACTAAATATAAATCAAATTAAAAATAATTTTATTTTTTTTATTTTTTCATAATAAAACTATGTCAAACTCACAGCCAACAATCAATCTTGAAATCGTCCCTTCAAATGTCGCGAGCAACGGCACTATTTCTTACAAGAATGGTAATCCAATTATTCAGTTTATTATTGGTGAACAACAGCGAGCTATTCTTGGTAGATCAGTCCGTCTTGTAGGTAAGTATCGTGTTCGTAAGGATACTGGATCAGCAGCTGGCTCTTATGTCTCACTAGACGATGTGACTGCTCAAAGCAATCGCTTGGGTATTTATTCAGTAATAGATCAGCTAGTCATCAAATCTCAAATGACTCATCAAACAATTGAACACATAAAACATTACAATAAGTTCTGTAGTTCATTTATTCCAGTATTGAACTCATTGAAAGATGGTCTTGGTCACCTTTCGGAGACTGCTTTAATCATGCCTTCTTATCGGTGTTTTAAGAAAAGTGTATTAGCTGTTCCTTCACAGCGAGGATCGGGTAACTCTTTCTGTGCTCATCTTCCATGTGGACTATTTAACGGAGTTCAGGCTGTCCCACTTGCTGCGACTAAAGGACTCTTGATAGAGATTCACCTTGCCCCTGACAACAATGTATTATATACTCAAGATGGTTCTGTAGGTCTACAGAATGCTTACTATGAAATGGAGGATGTGAGACTTGTGGCGGAGGCTACCGCGATGAATAGTGATACAAGTGGGACATTTGAATACAAATCAGTTTCATCTTATTACACATCTATTAATTCATCAAATGCTATTATTAATTTTAATCTTGGATTATCTCGTGTATTAGGGGCATTTATGACATTCCTTCCGGCCCAGAACATTAATAACTTACGACAGGATGGTATGTCAACCGCACCTCTTGTTGGGGGCACAAATCGTTATTTAGATAGTGATTCATCAACATCAAGTGTTGCTAATATTAATCAAGCTGTATTCATGAAAGGTGGTCAGCGATTCCCTCTTGAATACAACCTTGACACTCTACAGAAAGATCCTCCAAATATTATCGTAGGTAATAACAATCAGAACGATAGTGTTGATCCTGCCCTTCAGAGAAACTACCTAGATGCTGTCCGCTCCTTCTCACAGATCGGTAGATCTATGGCCTCAACTAATAATACATTTTTGGGTGTTCCTATTGGGTCTCTCTCTCAGGATGGTCTTGTCGGTGGATTTGACAAGTCTGTGGCTGAAGGTGGCTCTGTATATGGTGTAGGGGTAAATTACGATAGTATATCTGACGAAGGCCAAGATTTCTCCTCTGAAAACTTCGGGATTCAGTTGGAGACTGGTATTACGCAGGATGTTCCCCATGCTGTTTATTTATTTATTCATGCTAAAAATACCCTCGTCTTTAACAACGGAGGTGTTCAAGTTGTATCTTAAAAAAGAGACCTCCTCCCATTTTTTTTAAAATAAAAGTTGAAAATAAAATATAATAAATAATAAATGTCACAATCATACAACCCTAATCAGGACACTCAATTGAGCAAAGTTGAGCCGAAGGCTTCCTCCAACTCTACGCAGATCCCGGATCTTTTAAAGATAGGGGCAATACCTACCGATACTACCATGGATGTCTTGACGGATATTTTAGATCCAGTCGTTCAAAATGATAGCTTCATAAGATTCGCATTTCAGAACAAAGGGATTCTTCATTCAATGTCCAAAATTAAATTTGGATTTACGAATGCGAATCAAAACTCATGTCTACCTGTAAATGTCGGATTATATGCTCTAATTCAAAGAGTAAGATTAACTATCGGAGCAAAGACAATTTGTGAAATAGATGATTTTAACCAGTTCATGGCATACAAAGGATTATTTGTATCTCAAGAAGCTATGAAAGAAAGAGAACAATATTTAACATCTCGTGTGATGGCCTACGGATTTGAATACAAAGATAATGAAGTTGCTGCCGCTGGTAATTTTAATTTTGGGTGGGCTGGATCTAATCCTAATAACGCCACGGAGACTGCTGGGACTATGCCTCCTGCGAACACTCGTGCTGACTCTCTCGCATTTGATAATGGTTGGTGTCAACTGATCACCTCTCAACAGCATTCATGTAATACGGGAGGTGTAGAGCAGTTTATGAATAAAGACGCGACACAGGGAGCTGACAACGGCGACGGCCATCCTATCTATAAGGTAGGATACTGGACTAATCTTAAGAAGTCTGTTGCCCGAGCTGTCCCTGACTTTCAGGTCTCAATCGCCGACCTCTGCCCCTTTTTAAGGACACAACAGCTCCCACTCTACATGATGGACGAGTTAGTCCAATTAGAGATATTTACTGCTCCACAGGACGAACGCCTCTATTGTCCTGGTCACGATGATGGTGTCCTTGTAATAGATCCAACTGAAACGCAGTTGATCGCTGATTATATTTATTATCCACAAGATATGATGGTCGCTTATGCGAATGCTAATCGTAACCTGACATTCACCTATGTGGATTACCGCCTTTCAAAATACAGCATCGCTGGTAATGGAGCACAGATCCCTACGACTCAATTGATCCGAAACATCGGAGGGGCAGGTCGTATAATTACTCGTATTTTCATGGGTGTTCAGGATAGAGCTAAAAATCTTCGTAATATGAATGGTCAATATCGTGCCGATGCTCCACTCCGTGATTACGGACAAGGGGCAAATAATATCAACAATGTGAATGGAGTAGCAACTCTTAATCTTAAATATAATGATACATTTTTATATCCTATAGATGTTGACAATAGTGCTAGACACTTTCACAATACAGCCTCTGCTGAAGGTATGACACCTTTTACGAGCCGTGAAGTATTTTCGGGTGAAGGTGAGAGTTTATCGGCTGGCTCTCTACAGGTCGCGAGCACTACGAAGTCATTTACTGGTCCTCCGGGATCTCACATCGCCACCGATCTTTCGGGATCAGCATTTTATTGTGGTTTCAGGATTGGATCTAATGAAAGAATTAATAGCCGTGGTATGGAGCTATACATGACTTGGAGTAATTCTCAAGCCTCTGCTTCGGGATATTTACAGCGAGTGTGGTTAGAGACTATCAAACAATTGACTCTTGAAAACGGAAGAGTATCTGTTCAATTCGCTTAAGTTTTTTTTGTAATTTTATTTATTTGTTATTAGTATAATGGAAGGGTTCACCGACACTATATTAATAGATTGTAACCGAGCGAACTCTGAAGAGGGTAAAGCGGATAATAAAGAACAATACTCTCAATTTACGTGTAAGACCGGGGTAGGAGTGAAAGTAAATCCTGGAGATAAAGTATCAGTTCATTCAGCTTTTGTATCACAGGTGGGGTGTGGAGCTGGTGTCATTGAGTTTACTGGAAAGAATCTTGAGACAGAGTATGAAGTTGAGAGCACTGATCAAGTTTTATTTCAAAAGTATTGGAATCATTCTCAAGACGGCACAGAGATCCCTTATCAGCCTTATCGGGATCTCCATCCCTGGGGAGCGGGATATGTGGGATATAGTAATACAAAGAAAACACATCAGCTTCGTGATAATGAATTACACTTGTCAATATCTTATTATAAAAACTCAAATGGGAATGGATATGTTCATTTACCGCGAAGATTTGATTGTAATGTATTAACTGCCCCTAAAGGCAAGGATCAAAAAGTGACATTTGATCCAAATGATTCTAATTACAATCATCCTGATTGGATGGCGAAAATAATACCTGCTGTGAAAGAAAATGGCCCTGTAGATAATTACTGGAATGGTAGATCTATGATGATAGGTCGTCACCCAATTCAAAGGTGTTTATCTGATATACAATATTTTAAGCATGGTAAGACTCCCGTGCCAGCAAGCCCTCACTATGCGAGTAATAGTGAAGCGACACCAGGAAAAACAGATGATCGTATATGGAAACAAAAGAATGATAATTCAAGATATACTATTTATGTAATGGCGGATCAATATTTTGCTCAGAGAACCCGAGAAGGGTATTTTATCCCTCAAAACTTTTATACTGAAGCGATCATCCACGGAGATAGCGAAAATAAAATAAATACAGGTCCTAATAGAGATACATTTCAGAAGAATGTTGATGCTGACCACGACAGAGACCCATGTTTATGTGAGTTTGTGCGATATAAAGAAGATAAATTATTATCATTAGAAAAAGGATTTCAAGCTCCTCAAAGTATAGCTGATAGTTTAACAACACAATTAAATGAAAGGACTACTACTAAACTTATTTTGGGACGAGCTGGGGGCAGTGTCCCAACAAGAGCTGCTCCAACAACTCACACATCTGTGGGATCTGAACAAGTCCAAGTGTCAATTGAGAGTGATAGTTCAACTTATAAAGGATTTGGTTGTGCGACAGCATGGACATTTGAGCAAGCTAATTATGAAGCCTATTGGGGTAATAAGCCTGTGGTGTATGTTTCTCCCTTCACGGCCGCGACGGACGATGGATTGAGAGCAATGGATTATATGAGTAATTATCAGACAATCGGAGTGAAACGACCTGATGTGTGGGATACTGGACACGAAGTATTAAAGAATTGTGAACAGATATCAGACAATGCGGGAGGTAATTGGCAGGGAGTGGGTGTTAAGCCATTACGATCATGGCGAAATGTATTATATCCGCGAATGATGAATAGTTTAGATTTTGGGAATAATCAAGATGGTGAGATAATAACAAATTGGAAGTGGACGACGGCAAATTTGGATTTATTGAAAGCATGGTTTGATGCTCAATCGGAAGATCCATCATTATATAATACTTATTACGGGAGTCAAATTAATAAAGGTAATTCACTTTTTAAGTTAACTGGATTGTCTACAACTAATTCAAGATTTATTCACATGAATATTCAAGATAATCCTCCTTTTGATCAATTGGGAGATGATCAATATGAAGCCGAGGCAGGAACTACACCTACGGATGGCACACTGCGAGGCGACGGGCAATCCGCCCCACTTTTTATTTATCATGATGAATTGGCTAAAAACAATCAGTGGGGTGGCGATGAAGTATCATCTATGTATTATGGATTCGCACTAAAACGAAGAGTTCAAAAGACAGAGCCTATTGGAGGAGGAGGGGCAGTTATTTACGATGAGGATTGTATCGCATTTAATACATCTCGTGTGGGAGGTATCCCAAGAGCCTTTTGGAGTGAAGGGGCAGATGCTGACCCAGGCGTCGGAACAGATGATTATTATATTAATGCGGATGCCGATGGTGTCCCAACATACAAGAGATATTTGGGATTTGATCCTCACTTTAATGCTTATGGTAATGATAGTATTATGTTATATGCTGGGTATTTGAATGGTAATGTGAATGAAAGAACATTTTATACTGGGACTAGCACCCAACCAATCTCAAGCACGACACAATGGCAACAGGCACAGAATATACAGAAACGATTAATTGGAGCATCTAACCCTGGTGTGATCTTTGATCCTGAAAATAGCAAGTTTCAGTTTAGTTCACTTCATACACCTGAATATACAGGCAATACACCTGATGCTGGAGGACCGGGTGATCCTGGTGAGCCAGTGAATACGGATGCTGGGACTCCTGTATGGTATTTAAATAAGAGAGTTAACAGAACAGATTTTTGTCCTGAAATGATGCCTTATCAATTGAAATTGACAGCGAAAGATGGCGATGATAACAAGATTACATTTATCCCTCACAATTTCAATCTTCAACCATGGAATATATTTGATGCTGATAGTGGTATTTTTATTGATAGTTTTAACATCAATGAAAAGGATTGGGATAATTCATTCATGGGTATTTTAGGATTTTCATATGAACAATTTAATGCTACAAACTCGGCTGATACAAGACAAACTCGTATTAATGATAATATTGTATTTGATCCTTCGGGAGCATTGACAACGAATGCGATTGTGAATGGTAGTGATATCATACAATGGAGATCTAATCAATTCGGAGCTAATTTTTATAATAATCAGTTACCGATAGGAATGGTGGACAATTCAGTTGTTTCACAGATATCAGCAGGTGAGTTTTGTCCTGTTGTGACAGAGAATCAGACATCAGCGAGTATACAGGCGGAGCATCTTGCTCGTAAGATGATAACACCTTATTATTTGATTAGATCTGATATAATATCAGATCATAAGTATACTGGCGGCCGAGATGGTGGAGAGGCCTTGCCGATAGTTCATGTAGTAAATAAAGAAAATGGATTTGGTGATTTCTTTTTTCAGGGCGAAAGTGAAAATACATTTACGATCACAAAATCAAGAGTAATCTCACAGGTGACTTCATCTATTCATAATCCTGATATGTCACTAGCTAACACTACTGATGGATCGGGGATCATTTATAAGATTCAAAAAATGAATAATGCGGATCTAAATATAGCGTCAGAAGTCTTAAATAAAAATAAAAGTAAATCTAAATGAATCAAGACAAAGACGACGGACGAACTAAAATGATGAGTATTGATGATGCGAAGATGGGATGCTGGCAGATACTTCAAGCTGTGAATGAAAAGGAAGAGTATGACAAACAGCCATGTGAAATAAAAACATCAGAAGCTACGAATGGAGGTGAAGGTCTTTTCGCGACAGAGGATATTAAAGAAGGAGAATATATTACAACATATCCTGTGTGTTGGGTGGTGGTTCAAGAAGAGGGTAAGCGATCTTATGCCACTTGTCAGGATGTATACCCTAATTATCAAAAATTAGTTGAAGAAGAAGATTATTTAAATAAAAAATGTGGTAATTACTCTGTTGGATTATTTGAAGATTTCACATGTCTTGCTGACCCCGATGTAAGATATGATAATAGATTATATGGTCACATGATCAATGATTTATCTGTTGAGGGAGAAGATGAATACGATGTAGACAAGAGAAACGTTGCTTTTTCATTTTTAGATGTTCATGCTGTGAGAGATATTAAGAAGGGTGAAGAGCTTTCAATTTGTTATGGTAAAGATTATTGGGATTCGCCCCTACCGGATGGGACTACTCGTAGGTCACACATAAAATAAAAAGGATAATTTTTAATGTAATAATAAATTAAATGCCGAAAGGAGATTTAACCTTACCTCAACTGAAAGTGATTGCTAAAAAATACAATGTCCCATATAGTAATATTAATAAACCTGTCCTTGTTGAGAGGTTACTGAAAGGAAGATATGTTAAAAAGGATAATGGGCTGTTGGTAGAAATAAAACAAGGAGTTACCGCCTCATCAAAGCTCGGACGACAGAAGAGTGTGCCTGTTAGATCTAAACAGAGTTCATTAAAAAGACAAGCAAGTGCCCCTGTTAGACCTAAACCTAAAGAAGCTCCTGTTCTTCAGGCTGGCCGACGAGGATACGCAAAGTTCACCATCGCACACCTTCGGGAGATTATTGAAAGAACACCTTGGCTTAAAGGTAAAATAAAACCTGGGACAAAGCGTGTAATGATTAGTAAGATGGACGATATTATACGGACGAGAAGCAAAGCGGAAAGGGACGAGCATACAAAGATCGTTAATGAGGTTCTAGGAATGAGTGCCCCTCGTCCTGAAGAAGAGAAGAAACCTTCAGGCCAAGCCCCAAAAGTGAAATCAAGAGAAATGAAAACACTTGTCAAGATTAAGAAGCCGGAAGCTGGTGAACAGCAGATGTTAATAAAAATGGCCAGTAAAAAAGGATTTGATCCAATCACGATGAGTATGTTTATTACTGATATGAAGTTTATACCTTATAGATCTACTGAAACAGACCCTTTGAGAGATACACCATTGGGTGTTCAATTATATAAAAATACATCTGAAGACGAAGCTGACGTGAGAGCAGAGTTAAAAAGTATTACAAACATGATACCTCAAAAAGCCGACGATCGCAAAATAATTTTCGGGGTAAAAAAAAATAAAAAATAAAACTTTTAATAAATGGAAATTGAAAAGCTAGATGTAAAAAATATTCTTGAAGTTCAGCGGATGAGAGAGATACTGACAGCTCACCCTGACTTAATACCTTTATTTGAGATAATGATGAAAATAATTAATAATACTTTGAATGATGATCAGTGAGGTATTTGATAGTAGTGATAGAATTGTGTGGGGTCTCCTTCAACCCACTCCCTATCGGGCATACCTGATACGACCACCGCCTCAACGTCCAATGCCCCTTCTTTTACATCAACATTTGTGATACAAACTCTCCATTGGTTGTTATCGGGCACATGTTCTTTCTTTGCGATGTGATCTCTGAACAGATTGAAAGTTTTTATTTGTTGTTCAGCGATGTCTTGCTTTTGTTTTTTTGCTTTTTTCTTTTGACCAGTGTTCATGTGAAACATGGCATCTCTACAGACAGCGGCATCTTTTGGGGTGTAGCATTCGGGGTCATACTCCTTCTTGACACCCTGGGGCGACATGATGCCCCCGAACCAATAATCAGATCCATAAGCTGTTAGGATCTCTTCTCCCTTTTTGATATCCCTATCAGCTGTTATTCTTGTAGAGAGTCTACAATTTATTTTATTGGCATCTCCACATTGAGCTTCTTGAAACATCTTGTCGTAGCCATCTTGAGTTTGACCTTTGTGATAAGCTCCATCATTGATGATGTGCCCCCTGAACCATGAGTTTTTGTGTTTACATTCGGGATCAGCCCAAATGTGAACATATCCATCCTGACCAGCGAATGAGTATCCGTAATCCATGAGTCTGTTTGAGACTCCACCGGCGGCCTCACGATTTTCATTCATGATCCTTTCAGCATCATCCGGCATATTGGGATTACCATATCCAATGATCGCACCATTTTGAATACAGATCCATTTTTGTTGTTCTGTGGAGTAAGGATCTCCGTTATCTTGAATTGGACAGAGGTGACTATCAGCCACCCAATCCATAGGATAGTATGCGATGAGTTCGCCCCTTTTGATGTCTCTTGAAGCGAAGAGACCTTTACCGAACTCTCCATTTTTTATTTCAGTAGGGGCAGTATCATCTTCACGGACTGCTTCATTGAAGAACCAATCAACAACAAGTTTACGATTGATCCAATCACCGAACATGTGTTGTTCAAAGAGGGGCGACATTGAACCCATGCCCATTTGTTGTATTTGTCTCATTGCGAGCCACTCTTGATAGTCCATGGGCTCACCATCGGGTGTCTTGCCTGTGAACTCTGGAGTGATGAGATCACATATTTTCTCTAATGATTGACTGATGACCGGTTTGAATCTTTGACAAAATGCGTCAATAACTTTGTAGCCCTGTTCGTAGTTTAAGCTGGGAGTTCTGAAAGCCAAGCGAATGGCTGTTTCAAGTGATTCTCTTTGTTCTACATCTTCGGTGTGACCCATGAGAGTTGCGAATGTCATTAAGACATCTACATCACTCATTTTCATGATGCCTTCTGGCGTGAACTGGTAGGATTGGTTGATGATGTCTGACATTTATTCTTAACTATGTTTCTTTTTTTTGATTTATACTCACAATAAAAAAAGTTTCAAATTTGGATTTTATTAATAAAGATAAGCTGGATAAAATATATTACGAAAGATGAATGATTATTGGCCCACTTGACTCCCCCTGACCTTCACCTTCATGGGCCGTCGTGACTGCCCCTGCTCAACGATGGTCAGGCCTCCATTCATATCATGGCACTTATTAATATACTGCCCAAGATTATCATAAGTGTAGCAGAAGTAACCCCCTGCTGCCCCTTGAAGGACAATACAATCACCTTCCTTAACTCTTACACTACCCAGTTGAAAATAATGATCCTCGGCACACCATCCTGGTCCCTTCTCAAAGTAGTGATTGATCAAGTGATTCATGAACTCTAGGTCCTCCTCGGTCAAAGTTGTGTATGTCCTTGTGCCTTCGGGAAGTTCAGGGCCTGTTTTACGATCATATCGCTGTGTGATCTCCTTCTTCGTCTTGTTCTTGTTGTTCTTTGCTCGCATCTTTTTTGAAGGCATTGCGACCCTTCCCTTTTAAAATATAATTTATTCTAAAAAAACAGGGTTTCAAATTTGAAGATCGGTTAACATGATGCTCATAAAAAATGATAATAATAATGAATGATAAAGTATTTAAAGGATGTTCTTAAGTGTTAGTAGATTTATGGGGCTTCCTTCTTCGCGGCCTCCTCCTCCTTCTCCTCCTTCCTGACACGTTCACGCATCATCTTGGCATGATTCCAATACTTGTCGGGCTCTTCAATCTCAGTGTAGCACTCGTGAAGGTCGCCTTCTCCCAGATCGCATGCGACTGCCCACCGGAGTAGGGACATGCTCGGGGCAGTCTTGACCATATCCATCACCAAGTCGTAGGAGTTCCCTACAGAGTAGTCACGCCCATAATCGTCTATGCCGGAGCAGGCCTTCTCTTTCTTGAGCTCCGCGATCTCCTCCTTCAGCTTCTTAATCTCCTCGCGATTCTTCTGTTCACGCCTCGCGACATGCTTTGCCGCCCACGATTCACACAGGAGCAGTTCTGCCAACTCACTGGCATCAAGACCATCTATACACTCACGATGCTGGCCGCAGAAGGTCACAAAGTCGGTCTGGCGATCAAAGAAGGTGCTCATATTCTTGTATAGCTCTTATTTGTTTTAATACTCTCTTCCAATACCCACTTTCAAATTTGATGAAACAAGAAGTGTTAGTGTTCATTTTTAGATGATAAATATTTTGATTTTAATTTTAGATATTGTCAAAGTGTAGTGTTGAAAATAAATGTATGATATTTTTGAAAAGTTAAAACAAAAATAGAAATAATTATCATTTAGGGATTTTTTTAAGATGTCGCGATAGAAAGACACCTCACATGACACCCTACACCCTCCTCCCAGCTATTAATACATAAAATACGTATTTTATGTATTAATAGCTGGGAGGAGGGTGTAGGGTGTCATGTGAGGTGTCTTTCTATCGCGACATCTTAAAAAAATCCCTAAATGATAATTATTTCTATTTTTGTTTTAACTTTTCAAAAATATCATACATTTATTTTCAACACTACACTTTGACAATATCTAAAATTAAAATCAAAATATTTATCATCTAAAAATGAACACTAACACTTCTTGTAAGACACTCATACTCCTCATGTTAACCGGTCCCCAAATTTGAAGTTTTGTTTATTTATTAAATTACAACAAAAAAAAAGATGGATCAGCTTGAGAGACAGCTCGCTTGGAGCAAGAAGCAAACCTCATTCGCTTGGGCGAAGTATTACCAAACAGCTCGGGAGCAGTTGGTCGGTGATATAGAGGCCTATAAGCAAATAGATCAATTACCTCCCGAGACACCCGAGTTCGTCCTCAATCAACTAAAGGAGTTTCATATCTCTCTCAAAAAGAAGATTGAGTGTCCTATATGTATGGATACTATTGACCCCGAGAACCTGGGGATCTCCAAATGTGGTCATAAGTATTGTGAGGGCTGTTTGGAACAGCTAAAAACGACGACAAAGAAGTGTGCTATCTGTCGGCGTAAATTATGTAAATAAAGGAACACTTCACTGCTCATAAATATGATCCCAAATCCTCAAATTTGAAACTCTGTTTCTGTTAGGAGTTCATAAAAGAAACAAGAGCTCTTAAGACTTCGCACAAAGCCCTCCTCAATATTGAAACTTTGTTGCCAGCCAATACCACTACAAACAAGAAAGAACAAGATGGCTATGGTTCACGTCACACCCTCCCTCCCGAACGACCTGTGGATCAGCATTATGGTCATGGCTGAAAAACGCCACCGACAAGATGCTCGCGATTATCACGTCAGGAGATCGCCCCAGTATCATGTGGAGGAGAACCCCTTGACCGAGTGTCTGTATCCCATCAAGAAGGAAAGGGACAAGATGGAAAGGGCGATCCTCGTGAGACAGAACATCTTCGCTGATGAGTTAGATGACGAGCAGCTTCACTCGGCGGGGTTCCTCCAACAGGTTGATAATCGCAACAAGAATGTCTATGTCAACTATCATCATGGTGTCCATCACGCCAAGCCGATCCACATTGGATTAGATCTAACCCAGTTCGGCTTTATACCACCCGATGGGGGGCGATACCAACAGGGTATCGTTCTCAAAAAAAGGATGAAGCTAACAGCTCCCAAGAACGGCAAGCGTAAACAGGTCAAAAGATGGAGAAACTGGGAGAACGGCAACAAGTCTTATCAGGAACATATCACGAAGTTCTACACTATCCCAGGCAACTACGATTTTGATGGTCCAGGATATCACATAGGTCAATAATCAATAAATCAAAAACTTATCATAAACATTAAAAAAATGAACCACACCACACATCGCATCCATGGGGATGCCGCCCCCCGTAAGAACACATCACCAACTCGTAAATCCTCAAATTTGAAACTCTGTTTCTGTTAGGAGACCACAAAACAAACAAGAGGTCTTAACACCACATCGCGACAATGCCGAACCGCAATCGTCACCGATCCACCCAAAACATGAACACCAATCAGACCCCGATCGTCGCTGTTCAAGTCAACCCATCACAGCTTTGGGCAGAACAGCCATCTGTCATCGTGACAGCCGAAGTCTTCGCCCCAGCTCCCGAAACCAACAAGCTCCAACGCCTCACCGACCAAGTA
>JGI24004J15324_10000548_pt1 | contig 15309 bp, 23 predicted proteins | sample LinPmetageLP32_FD_15324 | JGI IMG/M metagenome (IMG submission 15324)
GTAGTGGTAGGACTGGATGCGGCAGGACTAAGATATTTGAAATACACACCACATGGACTGACCACAGATCAGATGATAACTGCACAGGCATTAGATACCACGTTGACTGGCAAGTACCTGTTTAGATTAGCACAGGCAGACACATATGAGATAGTGTTCATGGCATGTTTATTATTGCTGTTAATAATTGTTCTGCCTAAGACCAGTGTGTTGTTGGCTGTGCCTTTGTTAATTTTTATAGAAGGTGGAGTTGCTTATGCTTCCTTCGTTGCTTACGCCAACAAAGGATTCTTGATAGACCCGTCATTTATAATGTTGTCTGTGTTCTTGATATGGTCACACTCGGTCTACAACAATTTCGCAACACAGAGCAGATTGAAACAACAGATCAAGAAACAGTTTGAACACTACCTAGATCCCAGGATGGTCAAGAAGTTACAGAAAGATCCCAGCCTATTGAAACTGGGTGGTGAAACAAGGTTTATGACTTTTATGTTCTGCGACATCAGAGGGTTCACTCCCATATCAGAACAATACAAAGATAACCCGGCAGAACTCACAAAACTTATCAATAGATTCCTAACACGCATGACCAACGTCATAATAGGCAATGGTGGCACTGTGGACAAGTTCATGGGTGACTGCATAATGGCATTCTGGAACGCTCCATTGGACACAAAAGATCACCAGATGTTGGCAGTGCTGACTGCTTCTCAGATGCAATCTGAATTGGCCATGCTGAACACACAACTGACTGCAGAAAATTTACCAAACATCAAGATAGGCATAGGGATCAACTCAGGTGAGGCACTAGTTGGTAACATGGGATCGGATCAGAGGTTCGATTACTCCGTGATAGGTGATTCAGTCAACCTTGCGGCACGTTTGGAGAGTGCAAGTAAGACCCTAGGACACACATTGATAGTGGGAGAAGCGACCAAGAAGGTCATAGATCATAAGTTCACTTTTGAGTTTGTTGACAGCATCACAGTAAAAGGCAAAACCGAACCTGTGAACGTGTACACTCTTACCCGTTAACGACTAATTTTTTCCTGATACCCAATCTTGCTCGTCTTCGTTATACGGCCACATGCTCATTCTCAACACGTTTGTCATTTACAGCAACGACTTCTGATGTGTCCGGTGTTTCATCCCAACAACAGTCGTCACGAGAAACACACTTGCTTTCAATATAAACTTTTTCACTTTTCTTTTTATCTGCGTACATTTTGTTTCCTTTTTTGTAAATTAATGCTTGTAAATTTACTTATAGTAAATAATACACGAAAACCTACAAATTCCTAGTCATACGCTGTAAACGATGTAAATGTTTTGTAAATTTAAATTTACAAAATTTACAAACAGCACCCCAAAAAATTGTGTTTTAGACATTAAATAATTGCATGTTCAAGATATTCGCAATCCTATGTATTCTAAGTTCGGCCGACTGCAGAGTTATGCACGAAGATCCGCCTAGACTTTACAAGACACGGGCAGAGTGTGAGAAAGCCGCGGTGATCAAGTTTGAAGAGACCAAAGCCATGCTGGCAGGCACAGAGTATCATAGTTTAGATCTAGGGTGTGAGAACGGGGATACCATATAATCCTACTAGAAGTATTTCACACAGCATATTTTATTAAATACACATATAATGACACAATTCTTTAAATTAGTAGCAGAGCTAGGATTACCAATTGCCGCCACGGTGGGAATGGGTGTTTTCATACTGTTTATTATCAAGTACATACTGAACGGCATTGTAAACTCCATTAAGTTTATCGAGACTGTAATTGGACAGTTGGACAACAGAGTCAAAACAATGAACAACGACATTCTGAAGATAGACCAGGAAGTGTCTGAACAACTAGGATTGCCAATAGACACAGACAGGGTGGCCAGAGGGCAGATGGCAAGACCGATGCGAGGAAAGATTAATGGGTAAGTTCATCATATCAGCATTTGTTATTGGTTTCATAATTGGATGGATAGCCGGTATTTCGGGCCCACACATTGACCCAAATGTGTTCAGCGGAAGGATGTCAGGATAATGGACCTAGTTAGTAAACACATGTCAGTCACTACCATTATACAGGACTATGGGTTTCCCATTGTTGCTGTGTTCTTCCTAGCGTACTTCATCTACTTCTTATGGAAGTTTATCACAACCGAGATCACACCCAAACTGGCTTCAACGTCAGCAACATTGATCAAACTTATTGACAGGATCAGATTACTGGACAACGACTTGATCAGGCTTCAGACCAAAGTACGCACTTTGCAGAAAAAAAAGAAGAAGTAGTATAATATAACTTCCATTATTTCTGATTTAAATATTTGTATGAAATTCCTTATGGTAATGATTATATGTTTCGCCGAAGATACCTGCACGGCAGTATTTGATGCGACTGCATTCCAAACATACAATCAGTGCATGGCACAGGCCGTACCAGTTACCAACTATATGAGAGACCTTTACCCTACCTCAGCAGGTGAGATACACTGCCTAGATGAGAAAGACTATGCAACATACAAGGCCTTTATTGATGGTGGTGGCAAGCCTTCATTGAGTCTTACACATCCTGAGAATACAAAATCAAGCATCTAATTGACATAACCACATTTCCATAGTATAATTGTGCATGATCCACGCAATGATAGATCTGGAAACTCTTTCCACTAAACCCAATGCCACAATTCTAACCATAGGTGGTGTCAAGTTTGATCCTTACACAAGGGTGGAACCCTCGCAGGGCCTTTACCACAGAATAGACGTGGACGAACAGACTGCCATGGGCAGGGACGTCATGGAGGAGACTGTTGAATGGTGGGGCAAACAAGCAGAAGATGTACGTGAAGAAGCACTGGGCGATCATGATAGGATAGATCTAAAGTATTTCATCAAGCAGTTGAACAAATGGTCAGTGGGGGTGGACGTGTTCTGGTGCCAGGGACCTTTGTTTGATTATGCAATACTGCAAAATTTTTATGCACAGATGAATGTGCCTGTGCCATGGAACTACTGGCAGATCAGAGACTCAAGAACATTGGGCAGTCTTGTGCCTCGTGATCCCAACGAGAAGAGGACCGGTTTACACAATGCACTGGAAGACTGTTACTTCCAAGCAAGGAAAGTACAACAGATATTCCAGCATTTAGGAATTAAGAATGATAGATATTAATTGGTACACTATCAACGACCTTTACACAATCGAAAGATTCAAAATCAAACACAGCAAGACACCTAAGACCAAATGGATAAAACTGCCTTGTGTGTATAAAATAAAAATAGACAATAAAATAGTTCACGTTGGTAGGTCAGACACCTGTAAGAAACACGGTGGTGCAGAAAAAGTCAGGAAGGCATTGGTAAACCTACTGGGTCTTTGGGAGTACAATCCATCCGTCACAAAAACAAAAATCTGGGAAACAATAAGATTGCAACATAGGCCAAATTCTAGTAATATAAGGATAGGAATAATCAAAACAAATGCAATCAAAAAAACCTATCTACAAGAAGCCATTTGAACCCATAGACAGTTATGAGGAAAGCACGTGGATGGGCAACGACACACCATTCATGGAAACAGAACACACAGGTGTCTTCCGTGACCGATATCCGTGCGTTCCAGGACACACACTTTTTATACCTAAAAAAAATACAGCAGAGTATATAGGCAAGTCTTACGAACTTGCTTCACAATACGGCAAAGACAAAATAGAAGCAGGTGAGATAGCAGGATTCAATGTGGGAATGAATATAGGAAGATGTGCAGGACAAACCATCATGTGGCCGCACATACACTTCATCCCAAGACACAAAGGTGATGCAAAGCACCATGGTGGAATGCGTTACGCACATCCTGGAGCCGATCATAGGGAGATGTACTTTGAAGAAGAAAAATAATAAGCAATCAATATTTGTTTCCCCCGATGGTGGCGAAACTGTGTATGAGCAATTACCAAACGGAGAACGTGTGTTAGTGGAACAATCACAACGGGCAAAGGACGAGGAGCAGGCACTTAACGAAATGATAATGGTGGATGCTGACGCTATAAAACTGAGAAGAAAGTACCCTACACTACAAAAAGCATGGGACAAATATCTCACCGTATGGCATTTAATTAACGATAATGATTGATATGTACAACTATTCCAACAGTCCTTTTACCAGCAGTGTGCGTTGCTCTACAGCCGTTTAAAGGGGTGATTAAATAGCATTATGACCAAGTTTGTAAGTGTAATAGGTAACGGTGAAAGCAGGAGAGGATTTGATCTTACTCCGTTGAAAAGTGTTACCACGATGGTAGGCTGTAATGCCCTTTTTAGGGATCACAATCTTGAATACGTGGTCGCCTGTGACAGGCATATGTGCCAGGAAGCCGCAAACACATGTGGTAAAAATACCACTATCTTCACAAGAGAAAATTGGTACCAACAATTTGCCTACTGGCCTAATGTAAAGAAAGTTCCTGACCTACCTTACGAAGGAGATAAAAGACAGGACGATCAGTTCCACTGGGGCACTGGACAGTTTGCCGCACTTGTTGGAATGAGCTTCAAACCCAAGGCAATTTTTTTAGTTGGGATGGATCTATGGGGCATAGGAGATAAGAAGGAGCCTGAGAACGTTAATAATATGTACAAAGGCTCAAAGGGTTACACTTATATCAAAAGACCAGTTGATCCAAGATATTGGATATACCAATTTAACAAATTATTCGAACACTCTGAGTGCAGGTGGATCATAGTTAACCAAGAAGGTTGGAAAATGCCAGATGAATGGAAAGAACATAAAAATGTTTTCCAAGATACCTACGAAGGCCTGGCCAAATGGATCAACAATCAGTTGACAAAAAAGTAATTTAATATAAAATTGTTGTATGATGGAACCGATGGTGGATCACCTGATGGTGCAACAACAACTTAAGGCGCCACACAAGAGATGGAAGCACATGGTGGGTGTGATGTGCCTGAATCTAACTTACCGTAAGCACGTAAAAATAATCTTACCAAAATTATTTGCTAGATATCCCAACCCTCAAGCATTCCTACGTGGCAGGTTGAAGACACAACAGCAGATGTTGAAACCACTGGGCATGTGGGAAGTGAGATCAAGGAGAATCAGGAAGATGACCGAACAGTACCTAACATGGGACAAGAAAGAAGCCAGTGACCTACACGGAATAGGCAAGTATGGGTCTGACAGTTACCAGATATTTTTCTACAATCACATTCCGCCTAATGTACAAGACAAGGAATTGAAGAAATACATTGACAAACTCGTAGGATAGTTTATAATAAGAGATATGTTTGATAAAATAAAAGATGGAGATCTAGTTACTCTTAAATTGACTTCAGGAGAGGAAGTCATCGCAAAATATCTTAGCAGGACCGACGCACGATACGTCAGTATCGACAAGGCACTAGTGCTAATGAACGGTCCACAGGGATTGGCATTTGGTACATTTTTCTCCACTGCTAGGCAGGACGAACCATTCAACATCGCCATCGACAAACTGATTTCGATAGCACACATCAATGACAAGATCGCTGATGAGTACAACAGAGTGTTCAGCAAGATCGAAGTTCCTGCAAAACCTAAGATTATAACATAATGGCCCACTTCGACAAACACTCAACTAGCATCAAGGCACTGATAGATGTGTCTGAGGCCATGTTGAATTCGATGGAACAACACGGTATAGATCCAGAGACTGTCGCGAATAGGAACGAATTTACTGTGATGATACACTTTCTAAAGAGCATCATAGACGGTGAGTTAAATATACCAAACGAACTAACGGATCGCATCAGAGACACAGCGTTCCAAATTGATCTAGATCAGAAATTGGACAAGAAACTGAATTGATGATCGAGAGGACTCAAGACTTTCAACCCTCTATAAACACTCTGCAAGTCATCAAAAACAAGGAGAAACGATGACTTACTACTCAACTAAAACATACGGACACAATATAGGCCTGTCGGCAGTTTTCAGACAGCCCAACGCAGATCACTCACACTGCCATCTACTACACGGATACAGTCTTGCTTTCAAATTTACATTTGGTTGCAACGATCTAGACAACAAGAACTGGGCCGTGGACTTTGGCGGACTTAAACCTTTAAAGGCCTGGCTTGAAGATCACTTTGACCACAAACTTGCACTAGACAAGGATGATCCACACATGGAAAAATTCAAAGAATTAGAACAACTTGATTTGGCGTCGATAAGAATATTTGACGGTGTAGGTGCTGAAATGTTCGCCAAACATGCATTTGATTTCGCTGATAAATTGATCAGAGAAAAAACAGATAACAGATGTTTCGTGGACAACGTAGAGTGTATGGAACACGGAGCCAACAGTGCCATCTACAGAAAAGAATAAATTTATACATGACATGGTAAGGGTAGGCCTAACGGACAGGGCATACTACTTCCAGGTATACGACACCCCATTGGGACACAGATGGTTGGAAGCACTCAAAGATAATCTAAAGCAAAAAAGAATACTTGAAAAGAACTTCTGTTTCTTAGGATTTGCAGATTCCAAAAGAAATCTAGGTTTCCTGGTAGGCGAACTTAACAAGAATATCTCTGTTATAAATGCGTTTGACTTTTCGCCGGCCTATGATAACATACATCCATTCACGGCTGATGATTTCCAGTACAGTTCTCGTCTGCCGATAGGTAAAGCAGTTGACGGCGATGAAACGAAAACACCCGGCAAACGTCTTAAGCATGATGCATGTAATACTTTGCATAGGCATTTTGAAGAACTACAAGGCACAGCATGGCAACTATCAAAATTTTATAAACAGGCTGACATTGAAACAAAATATGCCATCAGACAATTGAACAATATCTGCCATGAGATAGAATCCTGGGTCAATTCAGATAGGAAGAACTGCATAGAACCCGAATGGATGCGTCCTGCACAGATCACAACTTTTATCAACGCTCCAAGACACAATTTACATGAAGCAGACTTTGACTTGTTTAAGGACAACAGGTATGACCGAGAGCTTGGTGGTGTGTATCTACATTGGTCGCAAGTGGGGAAAACTCTTTATGAAGTATTCAGAGACGAACACGCACCTAAGATGACCGAAGCACTGTGTTCTGAGATAAATCACCAGAAATACTATTCAGGAGAGTTTGATGTAGAATGGGGACAGACCATCACAGAAAGACATGAATTTAAAAAAGAGGAAATGGATGAATACAGAGCATGGCTCAAAGACAACGGGTATGATTGGGAAGATCAGAAACTGAGTCTAGGTTACATAAAAATAGGGCAAGTGGATTTACAGAGAACGTTCGGGACTGATGCACCTGTACAAGAAATTCACAAGGTGATGACTGATAATTTAAATATCACAAGTATTAAGACAATAGCAGGTCCGACGACAGAAACGGACTATACATACACCTTAGACAGTGATGATTGGAAACAAATACAAATGGAAGGATTGAGAAAAGGTTATGAATCACGTAGTGTGCGTTAAATGGGGGAACAAGTATGTTTCACGGTATGCAAATGTTTTGAACAAGATGGTCAAGAGGCATACCACAGTACCTTATCAATTCCATTGCCTCACGGATGATCCATCTGGCCTAGATCCAGATGTCAATGTCATCAAACTTCCCACTGATCCATGGATCAAAACATGGTGGAGCAAACTGTGGATGTTTGCACCGGAGATGCCCTTGAAAGGCAATATATTGTTCTTTGATCTGGATGTAGTCATTTTTAACAACATCGATATACTTTTCACACACGAGCCAGGTAAGTTTCACATAATCAGAGACTTCAACAGATGCAGGGTCAAGGACTGGAAACTGAGTAACTCTAGTTGTATGCGTTGGGAGGCGGGTACGATGGATTACCTATGGAACGACTTTAAGAAAGACTCTGGCCGAATAATGTCACAGAACCATGGTGACCAGGATTGGATAACGAAAAGGGCCAAGGATGACATAACCCACTGGCCAGACGAGTGGATACGAAGTTACAAATGGGAGATGGTTGGACTCAAAGACACAAAACTCCTATCAAAGGATGGAAAAAGTTTCTTCAGAACGCCTGCAAAAATAGAACCCGGAAACAGGGTGGCTGTGTTCCATGGGAAACCAAATCCAATGGAGTGTTCTGACAAGTTTGTGGAAGACAACTGGCTATGATAAAATTCAGTCTCGATCAGATCACAGAATGGCAACTGGAGATAACCACGAGGTGTAATGCGGCCTGTCCACAATGTCCGAGAAACATAAATGGCGGTAAGATAAATCCACACATGCCACTGATGGACATGGACATAGAGTGGATCAAGAAGGCCTTTACTAAAGAAATATTGGATAGATGTAAACAGATTTTTTTCTGTGGCAGTTATGGAGATCCGTCGGTACATCCAAAATTCATAGAGATCTTAGAATGGTTCAGATCACAGAAGCATGATCTGTGGCTGTACATACACACCAACGGAGCCAAACGTAAGGAAGGCTTCTGGCAAGAGATAGCAAAAATTATGAACGGTTATGGGCAGATAGATTTTGGGATAGATGGATTAGAAGACACGAATCATCTATACAGGGTCGGGGTCAAGTACGAACACGCAATACAAAATGCCAGAGATTTTATAAACGCAGGAGGCAGAGCGAAATGGAACTTCATTGTGTTCAAACATAACGAACATCAGATAGAAACAGTGAAGGCATTGGCCAAAGAATATGGGTTCCACGACTGCCTGGTGAGAAAAACGGGAAGATTTTTCGATCAAAAGAAATTAGAACCAATGCAGAAGTGGCCAGTGAAGAATAGCATGGGGCAGACTGTCAGGCATCTCGAAATGCCAACAGATCCACAATACAGGAACGACAGTGTAACCAGGGTGGAGGAAATAAAAAAGAAATATGGCTCCTTGATAGATTACTTCAAACAAACTGAAATCACTTGCGATGCACTTCTAGGAAATAAAGTGGTAATCACAGCGGAGGGAATAGTCATGCCATGCAATTTCTTTGAACACAACCTATATGATGCTAGATTCCATGAGGATACACACCCTGGATCATTTGACCCGCTGGGTAAAAAAATGTATAATAATCAAATAATAGAAATGTATGACAAATATGGAAAAGATAATCTTAAAATACAAAATAAAAAAATGAGTGAAATATTTGAAAACGAATTCTGGAAAGAACTACAGAGTTCTTGGGACAAAAATGATTTCAAAGAAGGTAGATTGTTTGAATGTGCATTCACGTGTGGACAGACTTTCACTAAATGTTGGGATCAAGGGGGAAGTGTAAGATGAAAATTTTAGTCACAGGTGGAAACAGAGGCCTTGGGAAAACGATCGTGAAAGATCTTAAGGCAGATTCCATAAGCCGCGAGACCGGGTTCGACATAACAAAAGATGTGGACAAAATAGTAACGAAAAGCCTCGAGTACGACGTGTTTGTTAACAACGCCTTTGACGGACCACCGCAAGAGGATCATGCCAACTTTGGACAAACTTTATTGTTGTTAAAAATGTTTGATGCATGGAAACAGAAAAATAAAACAGGATTCATATTCAACATAGGTAGTATCGCCAGCGATGATGTGGTCGCTCCAGAGCCCATGTGGGAGACATACAGGGTTGCAAAGAAAAGTTTGGAGTCTGCAAGTTTACAATGCAGTAGGGCATTCAGGAAAAATCATGTAAACTTCCGAACAACACTTATCAAACCAGACAGACTCGATACTGAGCTGTCTCGATCCAGGGCAAACTGGACTGGCAACGGTGTGAACTGTGTTGATTTAGTAAATTTTATAACATACTGCCTTTCGGTGAACGATAACACACAGATTGATCAAATTACATTGGGATTGAATTACGAGCATGTATATGTATAAAAAGAAATTCTACGAAGCGGCAAAGATCAAAAGAATCAGTCCCGGACTGGATGAGATAGAATCCGACTGCGGTTACGAGAAGAAGTTTCGTTACAACATAGACATGAACTCCAACGGAATCATGGCGGAGTGCATCCAGTGGTGCCAGGTAAACTGCGAAGGCAAATGGGGTTGGTGGTTTGAACAGAAAGATTTATACGATCCTGTGAGTCATAACTGGGAGGAGCAGAACAGTTACATGAGTTTTGATAAGAAGAGAGATGCCTCACGTTTCTGGTTAGCGGTCGGAGTGCAAAACATGGGCAACAATGATTGATAATTAATAGTATGAAACCATTTGAAATCACAGACGAAGCGAAGAATCAGATTGAAAAATTGCTTGAGAAGAACCCAGGCAAGTACGCGGTCAGCCTAGCAGTGCTGGGTGGTGGCTGTGCAGGATTCAAGTATGACTGGGGATTTGCAGACACAAAAGAAGCCGTGAGCGGTGGCGATCATGTTGAAGACTGGCACACAGGTAGATTTGTTGTGGATGAGACTTCCTTGCTGTATGTCATGGGCACAAAGATAGACTGGATCGAGGAGACCTTTGGATCACAGTTTGAGATTTCAAATCCCAACTCAACCTCCGCATGCGGTTGTGGAGAATCATTTGGGGTTTAATGGACACAGCATTCATAGTAGGCAATGGTGAGTCAAGAAACATATTTCCAATAGAAAATTTAAAAGGCAAAGGTGTAATATATGGTTGCAACGCCATATACCGAGACCATCCCATGTTGTGTGATCATATTGTGGCAGTGAATCCGCCTATGTACGAAGAACTGGCAACATGGCACAACAGCGGAAAGGAATCTCCACAGATACACAGCATAGACGACATATCAAAATGGAACTACATCTGTGATGGTGATAAAGAAACAGATGTGCCTGACGGACTAAAGATATACAGGACCTGGAGGGGCGGCGACATAAAGAAGGGCGGCAAGATAAAGACCAATGATTTTACTAAAGCAAAAGGGTCTGGTTGTTCTGCAGTGTTGATGGCGGCAGAGTCAGGTATAAAAAATATTGTAATAATGGCATTCGACATCATGGGTGCCCAGCAGTGGGAGATTGAAACTCCCAGCAGGATACAGAACAACATATATAAAAACTCAATAAACTACCCTGGTCGTGAAAGCATGAAGGCATATTTGAAATACGAATGGATGTATCAACTGAGACAGACTTTCCGTAGATTCCCAAAAACAAATTTTATTTTCATAAACAGGAAAGAGTATCTACAGGGTAACCCGTTCCTCAGATGGTACTTTGATCAGTCGAATATAAAGTGTGGCATCTACGCAGACCTACAGAGATGGTTAACCGGTCATCGCGACGACATCCAATGGAAAACACTATAGAGTCTTGGTGCTACTCCAGGCAATGTTGAGGCGTAAATAGTCAATATGAGTGATACGTATTGCAGAGCCGCCCAAGAACAACTGTTTATTACAGAAAAAGGAAAGATGCAACCTTGTTGTTATGTCGAAGGCCACGATAGTAAAAATCCTGATTTTGTTAGCAGTAGACTGTTCAATGTAAAAGATCCTATAGATTGGTTTTATAATAATCAAAATCAACAAAGGTTAAGGGATAATCTTAACGGTGTTGTAAAAGATAAAAGATGTGGTGTATGTTGGAAAAGTGAATCATTGAGCAGAGAAAGTTTTAGAACTCGGCTAAACCAGTCCTATAAACTAAGTACACCTAAATTAAAAATTTTACACATCACAGGAGGTAGGTTATGCAACCTTGCTTGTAGAATGTGTTCGTCAGAGTTGTCTTCGATGATAAAGCATGAACAACGACCTTGGCAATTATCATCCAATGATGACTACAAACAATACAATTGGATAAATGAACAAGAACATATAGATAAAATCATTAAACTTATTCAACTTGAAGATATAGAGACTTTAAATTTGCAAGGAGGAGAAACACAGTTGATTAAAGGATTTATGGATATGTTATCACAAGTAGATGATGAAAAGAAAGAATCAATGGATATGCATGTTACTACCAACGCATCTGTGTTTAGTGAACCTTTTTGGAAAGAGATGATGAAGTTCAAATGTACAACTGTTGGAATGAGTATAGATGCTACAGAATCAAGATATAATAATATTAGATATTTAGGAAATTGGAATACAACAAAGGAAAACAGTTTAAAGATATTAGAGTATATGTCTTTAAATCATAAAAGGCCAGGACCACCTCCACATCTTAATTTAAATATTGTTCTTCAATTAGCAAACATAGACCAATGTGATTCAATGAATGAGTTCATGGATGAGTTGAAACAACAATTCAAACAAGTAAATTTTAAATCTACATTATTACCAGTTGAAGATTGGGATAGTCAAGGAGTTTTCCCTTGGGATCCAAATAATATTCCTGTAGAAATTTTAAAAGGTATCTCACGGACAACCTTTGACAATGATTTATCACGACAATGGCAAAGCTCTATTGATTATGCAATACAAAATAACGGTTATAATGATAAAGCACAAGAACAAGTTCTAAAACGAGAAGAATGGTTTCTTAAGAAATATAAAACTAATCTCTGGAATGAACGCCCGGATTGGTTTGAAATCTATAACAGACGAATCAATTGACCCATGCTACAATGCAAAACACTATAGAGTCTTAGTGCTACTAGCGTCAAGTTTATAAACCTTACGCATCTTTACACCCACAGCCTGTGCAAATTTCTTTGAGTCACAATCATTGCAGACGTGTTTGTAATCATTAGATGCACGTCCCGGATCTACCTTGCTCTTTGGTCTCATGAACGTCTCCGAACAGGCATCGCATTTGAACACATAGATCAGGTTCTTCCTGTGATAGTTGTGCATTGTACCCAGTTTGCTCTCCCTCTTGTACAACTTCATTGTTTTTAGGGTTTCTATGAACATATTATTATTTAATAAATACGAATAACATATTATGGCAAGATTAAACATAGACACAGGATCACTGGGAAATCCAGCAACAGGCGATACTTTGCGTACCGCTATGACCAAGGTAAACACCAATTTTGAGGAAGTTTATCAATTGGTTGGGGATGGTTCAACAGGATTAATCACAAGTTCAGTGACAAATGGTGACTTGAAACTGCAGGCAAACGGCACAGGTATCATAGAAATAGATCAACTACAAATTAATAACGCGGCGATCACACCAATCACAACAAACAGTGACTTGACATTGTCAGCAAACGGCACAGGTAACATTGTGATAGGATCTATCACTGTAAACGGTACAACATTAAGTTCAGCAGATTCATCTAAAATATCAATCAACGAGGCCCTTGACGTTGACGGAAATTTAAAAGTGTCAGCGGCACAAATTGATTTCACAAACCTTCCAACAAGTGACCCGAGTGTTGCAGGAAGATTGTTCAGGTCAGGCAACGACGTTAGAATTAGTACAGGATAGTAAATGGCCCAGAGTGTAATAAACATAGGTGCACAGGCTAATGATGGTTCGGGCGACACTATCAGGAATGCCGGTCTCAAGATCAACACAAACTTCACAGAGCTTTATGCACAGGCAATACATGCGGGTGATATAAAATTCAGAGGAAACAACATCACATCCGAATCTTCAAATGCGGACATAGTGCTCAAGCCTTCGGGCACAGGAAACGTGGTGTTCCCCGCCCTTACTTTCGAAGACAACAACATCAAACTGACCAGATCAAACGATGACCTAAAAATTTCAGCACATGGATCTGGGAGTGTTGTCATAGAGGGAATAGGATTTGCAGGAGCGTCGATAACGGGCACAGACTCCGCTATTATCAATATAAATGAAAACTTGATCGTAGACACAACGCTGAATGCGGGTGCTACTACTCTGCCATCTGCGGTCACGTTGAATTCTACACTGGATGTCACAGGTGCAACCACACTTTCTACGTTGACCGTGACGGGAACAACAACACTGTCTGGCACAACAAGTATTGACAATCTTACATTCAATGACGGCATCATAGGATCCAGTTCAAACGCTGACATTATTTTGACACCAGGAGGAACAGGAACTATTGTGCTTCCTGCGNTTACCATCGATGACAACNGCATCACAGGAACAAGAACAAATGAGAACATCAATATCAATGCCAGTGGAACAGGTGATGTGTTGTTAGGTCCCATCAGGATAAATGGAACAACTTTAGACAGTTCGGACTCTGCCAGCATAAACATGAACGAGGGAGTCATCGTTGATGGAACGATAAATGCAGACACACCAACATTCGATGGTGCGGTTATTGCCAATTCAACTCTGGGCGTGACGGGTGCTACAACATTATCAACCATGACTGTATCGGGTGCATCATCTTTGGCTGGCACAACAACAATAGATAACTTGACATTTAATGACAACATTATCGGATCTAGTTCAAATGCAGACATAATTTTAACGCCAGGAGGAACTGGTTCTTTAGTATTACCCGGGCTAACAATCAATGACAACAACATTACAGGCACAAGATCTAATGAGGATCTTAACATCACTCCAAGTGGCACTGGCATTATCAATGTTGGTGCTTTTAAATTTGCTGGTACAAGTATCAGCTCAGACGATTCTACAACAGTCAATGTCAATGATGCAGTCATAGTCGACGGAACAATGACTGCAAACACACCAACATTCAATGGTGCAGTAGTTGCCAATTCAACACTGGACGTAACAAGCGGTACAACACTATCAAGCCTGACTGTGTCTGGCGCATCTTCATTCGTTGGACCAGTGCCAGTAGACAACCTGACTTTCAATGACAACATCATCGCAACAAGTTCAAACGCAGACCTAATTTTAAGTCCGGGCGGAACAGGGGTCGTAAACGTGAGTAATCTTACCATAGACTCCAGCATCAACCTCACAGACAACGTGATAAAGGTCACAAGGTCCAATGACAACCTGGTGCTAAGTCCTAATGGTTCAGGAAATGTGGAGATCATATCCGGACTTACAACAGCCGACGTGACGACAACAGGCAACGTTGACATCACAGGTGCCAAAACAATCACAGGATTACTTGACCTTAGAGGAATACAAATTAAAGACAACACGATAACCACAGACCGGTCCAGTGATAACTTTGAGCTATCAGGCAATGGAAGTGGAAAGGTTGTTGTTGACAAAGTCGAAATTACTAACATCACAATAGACAATATCGTGATAGGTGGAACAACACCAGCGGCGGGAACGTTCACGTCATTTCCATCATTTACAAATACTGATGAGTTCGATGCGGCCGGGGTAAAACTCAAGGATAACACCATCACTGCACACAGATCAAATGACGATCTCGGATTTGCCGCCAATGGATCGGGATATGTGAACATCAACGG
>JGI24004J15324_10000550_pt1 | contig 15268 bp, 13 predicted proteins | sample LinPmetageLP32_FD_15324 | JGI IMG/M metagenome (IMG submission 15324)
AATCAAAAACGCCATCCCAATTTTTTTGTTGAATTAAATTTCTGGTCATAACTTTAGTTGCATCGGTAAGACCAGTAAGATCTCTAGCCGCTTTAACAGGCTTAATCATTGGTCGTACGCCTTGCGATGTTAGCTTAGCTGCTATTTGCAAGCCTTTTAATGCATTTAATATACCAGTAGGAATCATTTTTATGATCTTTGCGGTGTTATTAAACCAAGTATTCCTGGTCCATTAAAAGATTGTGTATAACTATGGTTGTTAGAAAAATTTGGTTGTCCTAAATTTGACTGTGAAGTTTGTCCTTGATTTGGAAAATATTGTTTAAATAAATCACCTATGCCCGATAATAAACCATCGTGTGAATGACCAGAATTCATGGTTGGTGGTGGAGCTATTGGATTTGTCATTGGAGGAATCGGATTAAATATGCCATTACCAGTGGTCGCTATATCCATATTATTAATTTCAGCAATTGGTCCTGGTAATTGAGTTCCTATCGGGTTAGCTGTAGGTGGTGGTAAGTCAGCAATGCCTCCTCCGCCGGGAGACAATTTAAGTTTGCTTTGTTCCTTCTCTTGCTCGCTTTGATAATCATTGTAAGTGTTCATAGCGTCACCATACATCTTAAACTTATCCAGAAAATCTTGTGATTTTTTTTCTTTATTTGTCATTTGACCTTGCATGTCATTGTAAGCACCGCTTATAAAACGGTGCATGTCCCCCAGATGTGAACTAGAACCGTGTTTGCCGGTAAAAGGATTGTATCTCATGTCCGCTGTCTGCGGACCATAACCAGCACCGCTGTCATAAAAATCCTTAAATATAGCACCGAAAGGACTGTCGCCTTGATACTGATAATCGGGTAAACCAATAACGTCTCCTGGACCACTAGTTGCCGAACTTGACATAAATTTTGCGTGATCTTCCATAGTGTAAGCCATTATAACATTCCCATCAGTGTTTCTATAACCATTAAACCTACAGCCCCCACTGTAGATAACACAACCCAATAGATTTTATCTATCTTACCGCCCATTTTGTCAATGTCTCTATGTAAATGCTCTACATCTTCTTTTAAATTTTTCAAATCATTATCCTTAATAAATTGTATTTCTCGTTCTACCCCTTTTACATGACCATACAAAGATATTATATGTTCTCTATCATCTTCTGGCACTATGCCTTTTACTGTATCCATACTAACCACCAAAAATAGTATCATTAGGTCCAAATACTTGTCGACCTTTGTTTAAATTATTTCCAGAAGAACCAGTGCCACTAGCAGGAGTAGTAAGACCCAAGTTAAGATTAGGAAGTGTACTAGAAAGATCTGCTGTGGGCAAGAAAGTATTTTGCCCTGAAAATGGATTAGTAAATTGAGGAAAACTGTTATCAAATAAATTTACTTTAGAAAATTGTCTAGCCATATTGTTAATAGTTGCCTTTGCTTCCATATATGTATTAGGTGCTTTTAATTTTTTTGCATTTGCAGCAAACGCTGCTTCGATATTTTCAGAAGGTAAAAAAGGTTTAAATTTTCCTCTTAATAAATTAGCCATTTGTATTTTAGAAATACGATCTTTAAACTCTCTATCAAGAGCTCTATCGGAAGCACCTAAAATTTTAGCACCATAATAATCTTGCGCCATATTTTTTTGCACTTGAAACAAAGCTTGGTTGGCAACATTATATCTATCTACAATTTCTTCCGCGGACACTGGTCCACCTTTTAGTAATGGAGAAGTAAACTCTCTACGTGAATTTGAAACACCACGAGTAAAGTCAGCAATTTTATATTTCATAGAAGCTACCGGATCAATAGCCACGGCACGCATGCCAGCAATACCTAAAGCTTCATCACTTAGTTCATAAGTTCTACCGTAGTTGTCTGGGTCTTTAGTAATAGCTTTAAGCATTCTTTGATAAGCACCACCACCATTTAAAGTAAAACCCCCCGGAAGCTGTGTTTGAGCAATATGTTTTACTGCTGCAGCAACTTTGTCTCCAGTTTCAGTTTGATCTGTGTATAATCTTTTACCATCTCTAGTTTGTCCTTCTCTTAAAAACACGTCTCCTATAGAAGCTGTCCAAAGAGATTCACTTATAAATGGTTGACCAAGTTCTTTTGTAGATGTAACTACACCCTGTATTACATCTTCCATTACAGTATCCGTATCAGTTTTACCGTCAGCTATGGCATTCATAACAGTTTGAAAAGGCCTAACCATAGTGTCATACGCATTAGCATGAGAAAAATCTATATATTTAAAGTTACCTTGCTCATCTTTTATAGGAACAATAGTTGAGTTCTTTGACCAATCAGGTACAAATCTTCGTAACGCATCCATCTCTACGCCACTAACATCATACATTAATTTAAACGCTTCAACAGTACCAAAAGGTACTACTACAGTAGTAGCACCAAAACCTAATAATCTTTGTAAACCAATACCTTTAAAAGGTTTAACTCCGTTGAATTCAAACTTGTTTTCTGTAAATCCTTTTTTTAATATATTTACAGAAGTACGCATAATTTCTGCTGGAAAAGATACGAAGTTACCAAGAGGTAATCGACGTATCTCTTTAACCATATTATTTACATAATCATAATTGGGTACGTTATTACGCACAATAGAGGCTGCGGCTTCATCTAAATATTCATCAGTAGTTTTAAAAGCTCTACCTAAATCATTTTTAGAAGACTGAGCAAAAACACTTCTGTCAATACCAGCTGATGTTAAGGCTTTATCAATACGTTGACGCTCTGCCATAAAAGTAAATATTTTCCAAAAATCATCTTCTGCTTGATAAAGGTCTGTTGCGCCTTCTTTAATTTTTTTTGCTGGTCTTAGTATACCCTGTAAAGCTTTTTGCTGACCGGCCCAAGAACCAAAGTTTGCATCTGCTAGTAGTTCTTCAACATCTCCAATTCTAGCACTTTTATTAATTACACCTAGTCTTTGCAGTTCACGTAATCTTTTAGCTCCCTCTTCTGTACCCATAGTACCAATAGAACCAAAAGCTTTTCTAGCTTCTGTTAAAGCTTCTTTATTCATTAGTGGTATAATACCATTAGCTGCAGCAAATGCTCCAGCACTAATAAGATTACGAAGATGTGTTATAGGTGATAAAACTGTTTTGGCTAACTGTGCCGTTGCCTTTGGATATAAAATAAGATTAGTATAAATAGCGGCACCCAAACCACCTTCTTGAGTAAAGTCAAGTAAGCCTTTTCTAGTACCTTCAATAGCTTCTTGCATACCTAAACTTGTCCACTTACCATCTAAAGGATTTAAAGCATCAACATATAAACTTCCTCCTGGATCGGTTTTGTTTGCCATGCTTATAGCTTTTTCGCCAACATTGTTTTCTCCAAAAACTCTTATAGCATCTTTTCTGTTTTCAAAAATTTGACCGGTAAGTTTGGGGTTACCATCTATATCAAATAATTGTTTACCGGCTTTGTCTAATACTGGTTTAGCTCCAAGAGTTTTATTCAAATCATCAAAATATTCATGACTTCTTCTTAAAACAGATAGCTGGTTTAATTTAGTTAATAAAGTAACAGCTGGATCTTTAACTTTACCAAATAAATCTTCTATTACTTCTCTAGGTGAAAGTTGTTTTCCGCCTCTTTTAATATTCATACCTTCTATAGGTTTGTCCATTAAAGCTCTTAAAGGGATACTTCCATATTCTGGATCAATTAAATCTTTAATAGCCATGTTTGAGCGTAAATAACCTTGCGGAGCATCATCTAACAAATAAGGAGATACGTCTCCTTCCGTAATAAATTTACCTTTTCTAGATCCAGCAAGTAAACGTTCAACTTCATACTCAGCTACATTATTGTGATTAATATTAGCTACTATTTTTTTAGCTTCTGCTGGAGTTTTACCATTTGCAATAGCAGAATCATATTCAATTTTCATAGAAGACTGTTTAAATAATTCTCTAGCATTACTTAAAGCTTCAGCTGAAGGTTTAAAAGTTTTTAAAGCTTCGCTATTTGCAGAACCATAAATATTATAAGTGCTATCTATCCAATCATTAGCTTTTGTTTTAAAAGCATTTTTATACGCCTCCCAAGATTCTAATAAAGTATCACTAGATTTTTGACCATACTTAATCATGTTACTACCAAGAGCAGAAAAAGTACCTTCCATTATTTTTCTAGTTTCAACTAAATTTTGTTCGATAGCAGTTGTGTCTAATTTTTTGCCAGCAGCTTTAAGATTTTTTAATGCTTGCAAAGCTTCAGGAGCCATGTCACCTAAACTAAATTTACCACCAATTAATTTTCCAGCATCATCAAAAACATCTGTTACCGAAGGACCATTTTTTTTAGAAGAACTTACAAGGGCCTTATTTACTACTTCCATTATACCACTACGTTCTTTCTGCACACCCCAACCGGCTGTTTTTCCAAGAATATCATAGTTAGCATCAATAAGCTTATCTGTGCTTCTTTGATATCTTTGTATCTTATCTACATCAGCAGCTCTGGCACCTTTAAACATTCTAGATAATTCAAAACCTTCTTTGGTTTGTCTACCTTGTGGTAAAGTATAATCTAAAATTTTATCAATAAAATCATTATTACGTTTTAGTTGACCACTACGTTTCACTGCTTGACCAATCGCGTTCCCCGTGCCACCAATAATGCTGCCAAGCATAGCTGAATCTAAACCAAACTTAATACGATTCATTACTAAAGCACTTGAATCACCATTGTCTTCTCGTAATTGTGTAGGTCCTATATTAAAAGCATCACCAAGAGTTCCAACTTGATTAGCATCACCAACAAAAATTGCATCAGATACAGCAACTCCACCAACACCACCCAAAGTAGTAAGCATTTTGCCTTTAGCAGTTAAAGTTTTTTGTAAACTGTCATCTAGGTTTTTGGTAATAGTTAAATATTTAGAATTTTTCTTTGCTTCAATAGCTTTTTTCGCGAGCCGCGATCCAGTCTTAAAGGCAGCCGTTCCGGGAACTCCTAAGTTAGCAATAATACGAGTAATTTTTCCAGCAGTAGTTGCTTCTGCTGCTTCATCTAAAGTAGTTAAATCATCAAAAAAATTTTCTACTTTTGCAGCAGTGTTGGTGCCTGCGCCAAGATCAACTAAAGCCGCGCCTAAACTAAAAGCACCTTTAGGAATGTCAATTAAACCGGCACCAATGCCAGACAACACTGATTGAATAGTTCCTACTCTGCTTTTACTGTTTGAGGTGGTGATTTCAACCATAACAACCTAACCTTAAGCTACTGTTGTGTTAGCAAACTCAACCGCTTTATTTACATCATCAAAATATCCAACTTCTTTACCTTGGTTGACTGCTATATAAAGTTTACCTGAAGCATTAGATTTATCTAAATAAACACCAGGTTCCGTAACGGAAATTCTGCCATCAATTATTTCAGCTATTCTAATATTATCTAATCCAATTTCTCTATCTGCTCTAAACAATCTACGCGCTTCTGTAGCAGTAGTACCATCACCTTGTGCCATAGAAGCTTGAACATATTTGTCTTCTGCTTCTTTTTCAGCAGCCATTTCACTTAATACTTGACCACCTATTTGTGATTTTAAATTTTCATCTGCTTGAATTTCTGGTTGTATTCCTTGACTGAAAGCTGCAGCACCTTCAGCATACTGTTCATTAGCAATGTATGGTGTAGCAGCAGCTAAACCAGCACTAATAGCAGCCATTTTATTAACACCCCCATTTAACATTGTGTACATTTCTTCTGCTCTTCTAGATGCTTCTGTTTGCATTTCTTCGTAAGCTTTTTCTTCTCGATCTGCTACTGACATAATGTCACTTAAAGGAATTTGTTCTGAGGTTTTTTCAGCAGGATTACCTGCAATTAAATCATATAAACTACCTTGTTTCGGAGATTCTTCAGTGCTTCTTAACGCTTGAACTACTTTAGTACCAAGACCAGCTCCAGTTCCTAAATCCAAGGCACCACCAGTTACACTTCTAGCAATATCTTCACCTAAAGTATCATCATTGCCTTTTTCAGTTAGACCAATTCGATCTGAAAGACCAAGTCCAACACCACCTATGGCAGCAACAGGCACAGCACCTAAAGCTAGTTCTCGAGCAATACCTCCAGTTAAATTTCTTCCAATAGTATTTTTAAAGCCTTGTCCTGCTAGTTGAGTAATTCCAGAGTTTTGCATTTCTTTAGCTAATCTTGCTGCTTGACCAATATTACCACCTAAATAACTTGTAGCACCACCTGTTGTAGAACGAACTTTTGCAGCTGCTTCTGCAATTTTTTTAGCCTGTGAGAAGCCATATTTATTAATTAATTTAAGACCTTCAGGAGTGTTTTTTATAAATTTAATAACTTCTATTGCTCTTGGAACACCAGCTGTTGCAATGTTTAATCCTTTATTTATTAACCAAGATGCTGCACTACCACTGTGGCCTTCTCTATTACCTTGTCTTGCTGGGTGATTGTTTGGTTGATAACCAACTATACCCCGATCTACCCTACCACCTTGATTCATACCAGTTCTTTTTTCTAAACCTGAAGTAATACCAACACCATGTGCATCGACCTTGCCACCCATTTTAAACATTTTTCTTCTTAAAGTTGTGCTCATAATTTTATTATCCCATTATAGGTCTATTAGTACCCATTAAAGAACCTACTCCAGTTGCTAAAGAACCTACTCCAGTTAGTAAGCCAAGTATACCTGCAGTTGGACTTGGTTTTTGTTGTTGTACAGAAGAGAAAGTAGTGCCTTGCGGATAACCACCTAATAAACCTGTTAACTGTGATCCAAAGAAACCTAAACGATCGTATGGTTCGTATGCTTGCATTTTGTTTGCTTGCGTTGTGGTATCCAAAATTGCTTGTTGCTGTGCTTGTTGTTGTGCACCCAGTTGACCAATCGCTCCAATTTGTTGCGCTGCTAGTTGTGGTTGTAATGTAGCAAGTCCTGCTTGTCCTTGTTGTTGCGCTCCAAGTTGTTGTAATTGAGTTTGCAATTGTCCAGACTGAGCTTGAGCTGTTGCTAATTGATTTTGTTGTGCTTGACTATATAAACCTTGATTTTGTAATGCTTGTTGCATTGCTTGCGAACCCATACCCATTTGTTGTTGATAAGCATTCGAAGCTAATTGATTAGCTTGTTGAAAGCCTTGTTGTCTTAATTGTGCTCCAGCTAAAGCTGAGCCTAATGCGCCAGACGCGGCTAGCTGACCTTCAGCTACTCCAAAACGTCCGCCACCAAAAGCATTACCGGCACTGGCACCAAGCTGCGCTTGTTGTTGTGCTAATTGACTTGCCATGTCTGCTTGTGTCGCATCAATAACTTCTTGTTGATACGGCGACATAAATTGTTCATAACCTTGAGGACCTACATAACCTTGTGCTGCCGCTAAGTAAGGATCTCCTGCACCTTGACCAGCAAATGCTGCTTGTCCAGCTAAATCTCCATAAGCCGCTGCATTAGTAATTGCTTGCGCACTTGGAGCTGGTTTTGCTTCTCCTGTTATTGGATCTATAATTAAATTTTGTGCAGCAGAACCTGCTGCAGTTGCGTTATCTAAATATTGTTGATAAGCTCCAATACCATCACCACCACTTACACCGGTAAGACCACCAGTCCCTATTGGATTACCTTGAGCATCTGTTCTATTATCAAACTGTGCTGTGCCTCCACCAGCTTGATTAAGCTGCATTTGTATTGCTTTTTGTTGTAATGCATTTTGTGCTGCTGCTCCTGGTAATGCTCCTGCTTTTTCTAAATCAACAGGTAGCTTCATTATATTAGCTAGCTCAGGACCATAGATACCCATTAAGGCTTCTAACTGTGGACTTTTCTGACTAACTGAAATTGAATCGCCACTAAGTTTTTCTTGCGCCGTGGTAAGTTTATCTAAAATCAGTTCGTATTCTGTAGGTGTTCCATCTGCGTTTGGCATTATACTTGCGCCTCCAAATTATTCATAACATCGTACATACGTTGTGCTCCTTTTTGTATACTACCACCGCCTGCAGCTTTAACTGCATCAGAGGTCATAACAAATTCATTTTTTGCTAGCATCGCGGGCACATCGTCTTTTTTCTCTTGTGCACCCATTGGAATAAATCCGCCACCGCGACCATCTAGCTGCATACCTTTTGGTACTGTTGGAGTTTGTGGAATGCTACCCATGCCACCCATATTCATACCAACACGACCACCTTTATTCATACCTAGTAAAGGACCCAGTAAAGACATTACTCCTTCACTACCTTTAAAATTACTTAAAGCATCAAGTAAAGCTAGTTTATTTAAACCGCTAACATCTTTTCCACCTAAAGCGTTATCTAACAACTCTGACATTCCTCCACTATTCATACCAACACGACCACCTTGATTATATTGATTTTCTGGTCTGCCCATTAATTCAAAAAACAGTTTTGATAAAGCACTTTCAGAATCTTGTCGCGATATGTCTTGTTCTTCTCTTTGCAATTTTCTTAATAACATTTCTTTTTCATTACGACGTTCTTCTTCAGGACTTTTAAAATTAGGTAGCATAGGAATCAGCCCTTCAGGCATCCCTTCAGGAATTTCAGGAATTCCTGTAGGTCTTTCTTTCAAAGCAGCTTCCTTTATTCGCTCCATAAACGTTAAAAACTCTGCGCTGGGTTCGGTTGTGGCATTTTGTTCTAATGCCATTAGTTCTGGAGGAACTCCTCCACTATTCATACCAACACGACCACCTTGATTTAATTGTGTTTCTCCAGCAGCGGTTCTTCTAGCATACTCAAATGCTTCTGCTATACCGTAACCATCCTCTATGGCAAATTGTACTAACTCTCTAAACCTTTCAGGTGAGACTGCTGTGCCCCCATCTTCAAACCCCATTCTATCTACAACTTTTGGTGCTACTTTATTTAAGGCTTCTAAACCTTCATTAGGAAGTTCTTTAACAGAACCACCATCATTAAGAAATCTTTTTCCAAAATCTAACCCCCCATACATTCTATCATAATCTCCTACCATATTTGCATAATAATCAGCTAAGGCATTAGAAGCATCTCTATAATTACTAATACCTGCTCTTCTTTCCTTATCTTTATTTTTTTGTTTTATAATTGCTTTATTACCTAAATCAGCGGTTAGTCCTGTACCTAAAGAAGAACCAAGCGTAAGAGCTTGCTTGCCAAAACCTAAATCACCTTGTGCTGCTCTTTGCAATCCTTGACCAAAATTTGATGCACCTTCTACAAAAGTTGGTTTATAAGTTTTTGCAAACTTAGCTAATGCATCAGGGTCTATGTTTGCAAAATTTTGAACATTAGCAGCGTTAACACCTGGAGGTATAGAACCAGCAGGAGGTAAACCAGCCGTTGGATTAGCTTTTAGATAAGCTGCTTCCATTGGAGTAGCAGCATTTCCAGCTGTGTTAAGTGAGCTGTTCCCTACTTTAGGTCCTCCAGCTAAATAACTGGTACCGGCAGTAATAAGCTGCTGCATAGGATCAACTTCACCAGTTTGTTTTGCAGTGCTCAAAGCTGTCAGTAGTTGTGGTACTGCGTAACGTCCTATAGTAGAACTCATAATACCACCCAACGGACCAGCAAAAAAAGGTAGAAGCATAGAAGCGTAAGGTAATATAGGAGCCAACTCTTTGGGAATTAGCTTATCTGCAACTTTATTAAAAACCTTATTTACTTTTTTCTTAACTGAACCCATTATACCCAAGACTCCTTTGTAGTTACTTTAAACGTCTTTTGTAATAAACCATTGGGTGCTAAACGCAACCAATTTACTGTCTGACCAACTCCGAATAAATGTGTAAAAAATGTTTTGTTAAATTTCATATTATTGTGTTCGTTTGTATAGATTGAATCTATAATCCAAAGTTTGTTTCCAGTTTTCCATTCATCTAAATTAAGAGAATAGTTTTTTAAATATTTTTCTTCTGTTTTTTCATCTAATAAAGCCCAGTTTGTATAACCGTAAATATTATTGTTTTCGTCTTTATTAACATTATATTGCTGTAAAGCTATAGAAGGATAAATATGATAGTAGATGTCTTTGATACTTTCGCCCTTCCAGGAAGGATAAGAACTTTTAAAAAGCTCCATGATATCTAAAACATCATCCATATAAAACCTGCAAGATGGCTAATCTTGTTTATTCGCCAGTTCCAGAACCTAAAGGTATCTGAACAACTTTTACCAGTATATCTTTAGCTTTGTGCACTGCCCAAGGCTCGCCACAATTGCTACATAGACCGGTTGCTTCTTCGTCTGAATCTACCTCATTTTCACAATTTTTGCAATAGATTCTATGATGTACTTCAGGTTTCAGCATAGGTACTTGTTTTCCCTCTATTGTCTGGTATCCAATAATTTCTGAATCTTGTATTTTTTTCATTAAGATATCTCCAATACTGATACTATTATATCCATTCCTGTAGCGGAAGAGGTTGCTTTTAAAATATCACTATTTTCCAATACTAAAGGTCTTTCCAATAATTCTATAGCAGTATTACTAGCAATAGATAAAGCATTAATTATAGTTACATCTGCACCAACGCTAGCATCGGTATTAACTAAAGTTAATGTTAACGCACCACCACTTTTATTACAAGCTCTAATAGAACTTACTAAAGATTGCACCGGCTTTTGTTTTGGCACAATATCAGCATTTGCAGTGGGTACTGTATATACGGTCGTTTGGTTATTGTTGGTAAGTACTACACTTCTATTTTTATATATATCACTCATAAAAACCAGGTCCTTGCTGTTAATTCTTCACGTAAATCTTGTTGATAGGTAAAGTTTAATTGTTCAATAATATTTTCTAATTCTCTAATTAAAATATCTTGCTGTTGTCGATCAAAAACATCTCTAGGTAGTGGTAATCTAGTTATATTAATTCTAGCCATTATCTTCTACCATCTGGTTTTATATCTAATCGTACTGTTCCAAAACGCCAGTCATCGTTAAGAGCGTCTGCTGATATTTGAATATTAGCTTGTCGACCTCGACCTCTAACTGAAAAAAACTTAGTGGTTGGAGCAACAGAAGAAGTAAACGTTCTAGTATTAGTACTTGCAGGGTAATTAGCAAAAGTTATTTTAAAATCATTAGTACCAACTAATTCTTTAAAATCCGGTATAACTCTTGAACACAATAAAACTTGTTCACCATCTTGAATATCAAAATCTCCAGAGGTTATCTGGCAAGTCATAGCCGCGCCATCATCATCTTTACCTACTTCATGTGCATACAATACACTTGAGCCAGCAGTTACACCCATAATTGTTTCGTTGTTTGGTAAAGCCGTTGGTTCATAATTAGGTGCGTAAGGATTATTATAAACTCCACGATCAATCCAAGCAGTTCTAGCAAAGCCTGTATTATTATACCAAATATTTTCTAAATAATTATAGGTAACCGATCTATCTAAAAACGTTGAACCATTACTTGGATAGAACCAAGTTACTTCATTAAAGTCGGTATTAACCGCTGCTGCTACTTGTCCTTGCGCAACACCATCAATATTATCAAATACAAAATCTTGTACCGAACAATCTAATTTTTTAATAGCACCATCAAATGTATAGAAAGCTGTTTGCGACATCCAAAAAGTTACACCATTAACATCAACCACACAGTTAGGTGATACCGCACCACAGTTAGCACCCACTTGTTGTAAACCAAAAATAAAAGGCGGACCAATATTATTTAATGAATGTAATGCTGTATCGGTCCACACTAGAATAGAACCCCTAGACCTAACTGCTGATACAATTTTTGAACCATCTTGTATTCTAAACGTACCTGCACTATTCTCATTTATAGGATTCCAAGTTGATGGATCTTCTTGCGAAGAAAACCTTAAAAATAAATCATCACGAGTATTAGGGCTACCAATAGTAGTTTCAGTGCCAAATAAAAATATATGTCTGTCAGGTGAAGATACTAATAAAAATCTATTACTGCTTGGTGCACCACTAATAGCCGCGGCCCGCGTTCCGGTGCCCGCTGATAAATCCCATTTGTATAATTTGTCATTATTACGAATCGCTAATAGATCTTCACCAAATGTATCTAATGACCAGTAAGTAGCGTCCAGTGCTACTGAAGAAGTTGAGCTTGGTTTATTCCATTGTCTGTTACCATTCCAAGCACCAACACCCCAACCAAAACCAAAGGTAGACACATTAGTACCTACCGAAATCAAAGCATCTAAATTGCCGGAACCACCNCCGCCAGATACTGAACCGGTAGCATTAGAAGTATGAGTAACAGTAAACNCATTACTATTAGTAACAGTAGTTACCTCAAACTCATTATTCATATCAAGGCCACCAACAGCTGAAAAGTTTTTAAATATGACAAAATCACCAACCACGAAACCGTGACTGTTATCAGCTACTGAAACAGTAGGTGAACCAGAAGTAGTGGTAAACGGATTAGTAAGACCTAAGTTATCTCTGCGTAATGGGGTAATATCAAAAAAAACACCTTCAGAATAAACATATAATTTTCTGTCTGTTCCCAAAGCTACGAAACGTACTCCAGCATTCGATACCCACGCTCTTATGCCTCTAACTACACCACATATATTTGAGTTAACAACTTTTTCCCAACCACCAATTTTTTCTGGTAAGCCAGTTCTAAAGCGTACATTAGTTGCATCAACCCAACGACCTTCAGCCCCATAGGTAGAAGTTTGTTTGTCTATACCTGGAGTAAATTGTGCTTTTGCTAATGACACTTATGATATCCTTTGCATTAAACCCATAACTGAGTAGTAATAAGTATATGAGTTAGCACCTTGACCACCGGAAGCAGAACCAGCAAACAGCGGATCAATTACTCGCCATACGCCTGTCTTACTAGTAGAACTACCTGCTGTTTGCTGACCTATACCCATAAAACCTTTGGTACTACCCAGTTCATAACTAGGAGAGTTTCTGGGTACTTTACTTAATGAATCGTCATAATCAGATATTACAAAAATACCACTAGTATAAGTGCTTGGGGTAACTTCAGTACCGGCACTTATAGTAAGGTTACCCTGTGAACTATTGCCACTACGTTTAAGCATAAAAGGCATAATACTTCCTATATCAGTAGTTGCACTAGCTACTATTGCTATTCCGGTTAAAGCTGAGCCGTCAATTGCTGGTAAAGCACCAGTTAGTTTACTTGAAGTTAAAGTTGATATTCTAGCATCAGCAACTGTGCCTGATGCAATGTTTGATCCGTTTAAAGCTGTTAAGGCTGACCCATTACCTGTTAATGTAGTCGCGGCCATCGCTCCGGAAACGGTTAGGCCCGAGCCAGTGGTTTCTGCTTTTTGAACATTATCGTAAAATAGTTTTGTAGCACCATTAATTGCAGTGGTTATGTAGTTTTCACCTGTAGATGATTGCAATCTTAAATCATTACCTTTTATAAAACCGGTAGTACCATCTGAAAGTATATCAATATCTTGACCATCTCCAATGTAAAGGTGATCATTGTCAGTGATAGTTACATTGCCTGTTATAGTACCACCAGTTGTGTTTAATTTGGTATTGATCTGTGTTTGAATATCTGACGTAACACCATCAAGATGTTCAAACTCAGTATTGTTAACCGAGCCGTCAGCAATCTTAGCTGCATCAGGTACCGGTGTGTTATATCTTCTTGATTCGTATGTAGCCATAATTTATCCTATGTGTAAACTTTAAACTCAATATCAGTATACTGGTCACCTAAATAGTTTCTAACTTGTCCTGGGAAAGTAAACCTTACTAAATATGTCCCTAATATGTCTTCTGTTGTTGATATTGATACATTACTATCTCCAGCCTTAAATGTATAGGTATTTCCTGTAGATAAATTTTTAAAAGTGACACGAGCAAATGAGGTTGCTCTATTGGAATTATTATATCCACTACTATCTGCCAGCATACTCATATCTACATTACTATTAGCTTTTCGCCAATTAATTGATTCTGCTGTTCTAATAACACCATTAATATCTTTCCAACGCGGCATACCATATGCCTCAAAAGTTACACCAGTTATGTTTGGAGCTGATAGTCCAACACTAAAGTTGTGTGACCAATAACCGTTACCAACTAAATCATTTGGCTGAATAAAAGGCGGGGTTGCAGTAGGATTATACTTAGATCTAGCAGGTTGCATTAAACTTCTAAATCGATCGCCGGCAGTGCCGCTGACGTTTCCCGTAGTCGGAGCAGGTGAACCTGACAATTGTCTCAATTGTCCACCTATATTGGCATCATTTTCAGCTTGACCACTACGAAGATTAACTTGCAGATCAGCCATATCATAAGCATCACCATTAGTCTTATTATATGCCACAACATTAGCTACAATCATATCTGTTTTATTACCAGCTGTTCCACCATCAACTACGTCTTGAGTTAATTCTCTATAGGAGTACGCAACTGGAGAGCTGATGGTAAATATTTGAGCATTATAAGCGTGCTCCCAAGTAATAGATTGATTAGTAAGCGCATCAGTCCAAGTTAAATAATTAACTGTACCCGCGCTGGCAGTCATACTATCTGTTTGGTAAACAATTCCATTAGAACTAGTCTCACTCGTATAAAGTCGTGGATTAAATTGTGTAAAAGATCCACCATAAGTCCAAGTACCAGCGTTTTCACTCCATCTTTGACGCCCTGAACCAACATTAAAAGACCCATTAGTTATACGGGCAAGCTGTGCATCGTCACCACGTATTACTCCAAAAGGCATAAGATTTAAAAGAGATCTAGAAAAACCAAGTAAAGGATTAGTAGGGTTTGAATTATCTGAATTAGCAGTAGAAATAATACCTGAATAAGCTGCGACACCTTCATATATTAAACGCCACGTGCCGTTGTCATTTACATAAGCTTCATCTATTTCTCGATAACTACCACCATCATGAACTGATAAAGATTCATTGATCTCTCGCCACGTACCGTTGTCGTTTACATAAGTAGGCATTACGAATACTTATACCAAACATCCCCGTTGCTACCACCAGATGGATTTTGAGTTGATATGGTTGCTTTATAATTTTGTTCGCTTAAAACACCGGAGGAAGAGTTAATGGTTAAAAAAGTTGCGTTATCCGCTGAGTTTTTAAACTGTACTGTATCTGCACGTACTTTTAAAACACCTGTAATGTTTTGTATAGTACTATTGCTACCATCATGTGTTAAAGTTAAATCATTACTATCTCCAAGATTTAAATTATCACTATCTCCAAGAGATAAATTACCCGTTAG
>JGI24004J15324_10000551_pt1 | contig 15247 bp, 21 predicted proteins | sample LinPmetageLP32_FD_15324 | JGI IMG/M metagenome (IMG submission 15324)
AATTATATCATGAATTATTCTGAATTATTATCAAATGTGAGAAATTATACTGAAGTTACTTCTGATGTTCTTACAGATTCAATCATTAATGTTTTTATTACAAATGTAGAAAATAAAATTGATAGAGCTATAGATTCTGATAGTCAGAGAAGATATGCTACTACCACCCTTGAAATTAACAATTCTTTCCTTGATGTTTCAGGTCCTGAAGGAGGTTTTCGATTTGCCAGGGGATTACAAATGCATAAAACTGATGGTACTATCGTATGGTTGCAACAAGTAGATACCACTTTTATTGATGAGTATGCAGTAGAAAGATCAACTACTGATGCTAATTTTACAGGTGAACCTAGATATTGGGCAAATTGGGATGCTACAACTTTAATGGTAGCTCCAACTCCTGATGCGGCCTATACAATAGAAATGTGGTACAATGAAACTCCTGAAAGAATAAGCAGCACAAATACCACAACTTTTTTATCTAATAATGCTTCAGAGGTTTTACTCTATGGCACTTTAGTTGAAGCTTTTTCCTACTTGAAAAATGTACAGGATATGCAATTATACGAAGCTAAGTTTACTGCTGCTTTAAAGCTTTTTGCTGATGAGCAGATGGGTAGAAAACGCAGGGATGAGTATGTAGATGGTGTACTACGAATTCCTTTAACATCATTAGATCCTAAAGGGGGTACATAAAATGACAATTAATCAAGCAGTCTGTGCTTCATTTAAAAAGGAACTGTTAGCAGGTGATCATGACATTGATAATGATACAATCAATCTCGCTCTGTACACAAACTCTGTAACTTTAAATGGAAACACAACAGCCTATTCCGCAACAAACGAAGTAGGTAATTCAGGAACATACGCAGCAGGTGGTATTACTTTAACAAGTCCAACCATTGGCTTAACAGCATCAAGTGCAACAGCTTCAACAGCATTTGTTGATTTTGCAAACGCAAGTTTTACATCAGCAACAATTTCTGCTCAAGCAGCTTTGATCTATAATAGATCTTCAGCTAACACAAATGCAGCTATTGCAGTTCTTGATTTTGGTGCAGTAAAAACATCAACTAATGGTACATTCACAATCGCATTTCCAACTAATGATGCTTCAAGTGCAATATTAAGATTATCTTAATATAGAGGAGCATTACCATGGCAGATGCTTGGGGTGAAAATAATTGGGGCGAAGGCGCATGGGGCCAACAAAGCTCAATTACAGTATCTGTTACTGGACTATCAACAACAACAGCTTTAGGAACTGAGTCTGTTGTTGCCGATGCATTAGTAGCCGTTTCAACTTTATCTGTGACTAGTGCTTTAGGCACTGCAGTAGGTGAACCTGAAAATGTTACGTTTCCTACAGGTGTTTCATTCGAGACACAACTTTCTGGAGCATTAGCAATTGAAGAAGGCACAGGCGTAGTGCTTGGCAGCCTTTCTATGGCTTTTACTGCAGGTGATGAAACTGCTTCAGGAACAGTAGATGCGGGTTGGGGCAGAAATACCTGGGGATCTTTTGCTTGGAATGAAAATATAACACAAGAGGTTAGTGTCACAGGTGTGGTAATGACTTCTGCACTTGGAACAACTACTCAAGAAGTTGGAACAGGTGTCATTGTAAGTCTAACGGGACTAGAGATGACAAGTGCCTTAGGCACTACATCTCAAACAGGAACAGCGGTAGAAACTTTAGATAGTTTAACCGTTGGCGTAGCTTTATCAGGAGCGACTGTTTCTGGTGAAGGAAGTGCTGCAGTAATAGCACCTTCTGATCAACTAGACTTTGCTATTGGTACTCCAGTTATTGATATATTTACACAAGTAGATCCTTCAGCAGTCACAATGACTTCAGCTCTAGGAACTGCTGTTGTAGAAGCCGATGCTCTAGTCACTCTTGGCAGTTTAAGTATGACTTCAGCTTTAGGCACTGAAACTGTAGAGGTAGGTACAGGTGTAATTGTAAGCGTTTCAACAGTAGCCTTATCTTTTGCTGAGGGGACCACAACAACAACAGGAGGGGCAACAGTCAATGTGACAGGTGTTGATTTATCAATAGTCACAGGAAATCCATTTGCAACACCTTGGGCAAATGTAGTAACGGGTGCAAGTAATACTTGGACAGAGGTAGATGCAGCATAAAAAGTGTTGCTTGAACAACAAAAAAAGATATATTTTAGGTAGGTAAAAACATGGCAAGTACATTTACAAGTAGATTTAAATTAGAGAAGATGGAAACAGGGGCTAACGCCAATACCTGGGGTACCAGAACTAACAATAACTTAGACGTTTTAGACGCTTTTGGAGGAGGCTATTTAACTAAATCTGTAGCAGGTTCTGCCAATATTACTCTTTCAACCGCTGATGCAGATGCAACTGCTGAGTCTTCTAACAAAGTAATTGAACTAACAGGAACTTTAACAGGAGACATTGTTGTATTTGTACCCGCTACCGAAGGTGAATATGTTTTCTTTAATAATACAGCAGGTTCACAAACTTTAACTATTGCAGCTACAGGGCATACAGCAAACGGTATTGCAATCGCTCAAGGTGCCTACTCACATATTTATAACGACGGTTCTGCTAATTTTAAAATGTTTAACGCTGTCGACAAATTAGGAACAACAGATTTCAAAGGTGCTGCTACTTTTAGTGCGGGGGCTACTGTTGCTTCAGGTCAAGATTTAGGTGCAGGTGGTGGTAACATCACACTTAGAAGTAATGGACAAGTTCAAGCTACTTTATTTACAGGTAGTGGTGCGGGTTTAACAGGAGTTGAACCTTTTGCATCAGGAACAAAAATGGTTTTTTATCAAGCATCTGCTCCAACAGGGTGGACACAAGATACTGCAGCGGCTTTAAGTGATGCTGCTTTTCGTGTGACCACAGGTACAGGCGCAGGCACAGGTGGTTCTGATACTTTTCAAACAACATTTGCAGCTAGTAGAACTTTACAATCAGGAGCAATTCCTGTTTCAGGTTCTGTTTCTGTTTCAGGTAGTGTTGGTTCTCACACATTATCCACTCCAGAAATTGCTAGTCATACTCACAACGTTTGTACTTACATTAATCCAGGCGGACCTAATGCAGAAGCTTTGTGTAGAAGAAATGATAACCCTATATTTAAACAAGGATGTCCTTTCGTTGCTCCGGCAGGCGGTGGTGGAGGCCACACTCACCCATTTAGTGTTTCTAGTTCCTCCCTTTCATCTGCAGCAACTGCCGATACTGCACTTACAATACCCGCAATGAATATTAAATTTGCAAATGTGATCGTAGCCGCTAAAGATTAGTGCCTATATTCGATCCTGATGGTAAGTGTCCTCTTTTAAATAAGAAGTGTATAAAGCATCGATGTGTTTGGTATAATATGCTTCAAGGTAAAAACCCTCAAACAGGATTAGATGTTCAAGAATGGGGATGTTCTATAGCCTGGATTCCCTTACTGCTTGTAGAAAATTCAGCAAAAACGGCAGGAGTTCAGGCAGCAACTGAGTCTTTTAGAAATGAAATGGTGCAGTCAAACAATATAATGACTAAGGTTTTAGCTCAAAGTGGAGATGCACAAAAAGCTATGGCAACGGCTTCTTCTATATTTGAAATAATTGGTAATCATCAAAAAGCTATTGATACTAATGACGAAAATTTGGAAGAGGAAACCATTAGACAATTAAGTAATAATAAGGTAAAAGTTAAGAAGAAGCCCAAAAAGGTAACAACTAAAAAGGTGAAAAAAAATGGCAACAACCGTAAACAACACAACAGTTCAAAGTAGAATTACAATAATATTTGATGCGGATGGTCCTTTAACGGGTAATGGTCCTGCAAAAGGCACAGGCGATACTGAGTCTGATGTTTATTTAGATGATAAAGTTTATCTTAATTTAAGATCTCATACAGAAGTAGATGCTAATGTTCATGCTCTACAGTGGGATGCCTCAACAAATACTGGTGCACTAGAATATGTAGACACTAGAGCAAATGATTCTTTATCTTCTTTTCCTCAATGGGCTACTAATGTAGTCATTAGAGCGGAAGCTCAAGATGTTTGGAAAACTAATTATGACTCAACATATGGTGCACATTCTGATGCAAACGCTGAAGATGACTCTGCTGCTGTAACTGCAGCAACAACAGCAGCCGATACAGCTAGAAATAATTACCTATCAGGAAATAGTATTACTTATTAAATAAGTGCAAAACTACATCTTAGAAGTAAAAAAGGTTATTCCCAAAATTCTTTGTAAAAGAATAATTAGCTATTTTGATAATGACTATCATGATGCTGAAATAGTGGGTGGAAAAGTAACAAAAGATGTTAGAAATTGTGTTACAAGAAGTATCTTTGACCATAAATCTTTTGGACAAAAATTAGTAGCTCTCGCAATACAAGAAAAAATTTGGCATTGTGTAAAACATTACACAAATAAACATTCTAATGTTAATGTGCAAAAGATTTCACAACTCGATCTTTTAAAATATGTAGCGAATGAACACAATGCGGGATACAATTTTCATCAAGATTTTGGATATAAGTGTCAAGAGAGACAACTTTCAATTTCTATTTGTTTAAATAATGAATATGAGGGTGGTGAATTTGTATTTGATATCCCTGGAGGCCATCATACTCTTCCTCAAAATGAAGGAGATGCAGTCATATTTCCCTCAAATTTTATGTTTCCACATCAAGTCAATAAAGTAACTGCGGGCACTAGGTATGCTCTGATAGGATGGGTTATATGAAAGAACCAATTTTTATTAAAGAGTTTTTGCCCATACAGTTATTAAATTTTATGAATAGTTATTGTATTCTAAAGTTTTCTAATAAAAAAGAATTTGAAATGGACACACAAGCTCATACTTTAGTTGGAGACTACGCTGATTACGCTATGGAAACTTTGATGGATTTAAGCACTCCTGTAATTGAAAAAAATGTTGGTAAAAAACTTTTTCCCACATATTCTTATTTTAGAATTTATGATAAAGGATCTGATTTAAAAGTTCATACTGATAGGCATGCATGTGAATATACGGTAGCTTTATGTATTGGTTCTGATCCAATTGAAAAACCTTATGAAATTTTTATTGGGGAAGAAGACGAAAATTCTGATTACAAATATTTTAATAAAAATAATGTTTATACAAAATACAAAATTAATTATAAATTTCCTATGGTTCCAAACAATGCTTTAATTTTTGATGGCACTGTTAATTTTCATTGGAGAGAATTATGCACACATGATCATTATATGACTGTGTTTTTACATTATGTAGATCAAGAAGGTCCCTATAAAGAAGAAAAATATGACACTAGAGAAATGCTTGGTGCACAAAAATAAGAAATGGATCATGGTTTTTTTAAAAAATTAATAGATAAAAAAATTAATCTTAAAGAAGAGGATGTTTTAGAAAAAATACTAGATAGAAGACGTTGGCCAAAACAATATTTACATGGACAACCCACCGTAGAAGCTATTACTGAAGATGGCTCTAAACATCAAAACTTTTTTCATATGGATGATTATATTGACTCTCATGCCTGTATTAAATGTTACGAGGAGGGATATACTTTAATTCTTTCTAATGTGGGGTATTTCACAAAAGATACTAGGGAAATACAAAACTTCTTAAATACATATTTTAATAGAGAAATTAACTGCAATTTTTATTTTGGTAATGGAAAAAAATCAATTTCTTTTAAAAAACACAATCATGATTACGCTGTAGTGGTTAAAAATATATATGGAAAATCAAAATGGATAATAGGGGGACAAGAAGAAATACTAGAAAATCAAAACTGTATAGGTTTTGATAAGTTTGTTGATCACGAGGTTATTGAAATAGATAAAGCTAAATTATCTATGACATGTAATTTAAATGTCTAAAAAAGATTTATATGTTCTTAATGGGGGCATTGGTAAACAAATTTGTTTTACAAGTTGTCTTAATAAGCTTGATAAAGTGAATGTAATGTCTAGTTGGCATAAACTATTTTATAATCATCCTAATGTAAATTTTTCTTATGATTACACTTTAAGTCCTATAACTGATGATACTGAATTTCTATCTAAATTTAAAAATGTTTATATGGTAGAATGTTATGATTCTTTTTTTCATTGTAACAAAATTCACTTGGTGCAAAATTATAGACGTATATTAAATCAAGATTTAAACGAGAATATATATAGTGAAATATATTTTGATACTAACGAAGAAGAAAATATAAAACCTTTATTAGAACAATTAAAAGATTTTGTTTTAGTGCAATTTGTTGGAAGTGATGAGTCTTCATTAAACACAGACTTTATAGGTTCAAGAGCGCTTATAAAAGATCAATCACAAAAAATTATAGATATTTTAAATTTTGATTTAAAATTAAATGTCTTAAACGTATTTTCAATAAAAGACCTTTTTAATAACACTTGTAAAATAGAAACAAAATTAGGATATATGGATTACGCACTTCTTTTAAAACATGCTAAGGGATTTATTGGTATTGATAGTTCTGTTAATCACATGTCGAGTAATAGATTTTGCAATACCAAAGGTGTTGTAATTTGGAATGATAACAATGTTAAAGAAAGATACTCCTATGATAAAAATATTAATCTAATATCAAACACTCCAAAAGTTATGCGTATTGAACCAAATGAAGTTATTGACAATTTCATGCAAATAAAAAAATGATGAAAAACTTATACGTTGGAATTTATTGTTTTGGGCATGACTCTAACTTTTCAATATTTGATATTACAAATAATACTTTTCAATACTGTAAGTTAGAAAGAATGAATGGCATAAAACATTACGATAGTAATAGTGCTAAGGAGTGGGCTATATATCTTGAAGACATGGGTTATAATACCAATCAAATAATTGAAATATGTATTGTTCAAGCTGCAGGAGGATTTCCTTGGTTTAATGAAGTAGACGATAAAAAAATTTTAGAAGAAATGTTTTATCCAATTAAAGTAAATCTCATTGGACATCACACAGCTCATCAGCTATCAACTTTTTGTGAAAATGGTTTGGTTTATGATGGTGAAGGCTCCGATAATGAATCCTTAACAATAGTGAATGACAAAAAAGAAAGTTTAAAATTTTGTAATATTAACCATTTATCAATGGGTGGTCTTTATATGAATGAGTATTTTAATGTTGATAACTATTATGACACTACGTTAAAAAAAATGGGTTGGAAGGAAAGACATCAAGTTGCTTGCGATTTTGCGGGTAAAGTAATGGCATGGGAGGCTTTTGGTCTACGTTCCTCAGAGTGGCAAGAAAGATTTAGGGACACTCCTTTAAGAAATTTTAATTATAAACAAGGATATGATTTGTTTGAAGCTAGACATCAAGATGATTTTCACATGAGGGCTTCTTTTATTAAGAATGTGACTGAAAAATATGCCAATGATTTAATAAAACATTTAAAAGATTTTTTTGAATTTAATACACATTTTACTTACAGTGGCGGAACGGCACAAAATTTAATATTAAATAATTATTTTAAAAGTAATTTTCCAAATATTCAAATTGTTCCTCATTGTAATGATGATGGACTTTCTATTGGAGCCTTATATTATTTACTTAAAAAACAAGGTTTAGAAAAAGAATTTAAAATAAATAATTTTCCTTTTTGTCAATCTGATGAAGATATGAATTTTGCATCTATAGGAACAATAAAAAAAGTAGCTGAACATTTAGCTAATGGTAAAATAGTTTTTTGGGGACAAGGACATGGTGAGATAGGACCAAGAGCGTTAGGGCATAGATCTATTTTAATGAACCCTGCAATAAAAGATGCAAAGGATCAGATCAATAACAAAATAAAAAAAAGAGAATGGTATAGACCTTATGGAGCAAGTGTGCTTGTTGATGATTATAAGGAGCATTTTGAAATTGCTTGGGAAAGTCCTTACATGAATTATCAGGCCAATGTAAAAAATAAAGAGGATTTTACTTCAATATGTCATGTTGATGGAACGTCTAGAATACAAACAGTAAATCAAAATCAAGAATCATTTTACGAATTATTACAGGAATTTAAAAAATTGACAGGTTTCTCTATATTGTTAAATACATCTTGTAATCTACCAGGTTCACCCATAGTAGGGTCTACAGATCAAATAACAAATATGTTCAAAAAATGTCATGCCGATTGTTTAGTTATTGGCGATCAAGTTTATGAAAGGAAACAAAATGATTAAACCAGAAGAAATAAAAGATCAAAACTTTAAAATATTTTTAGGGATGCCTATGTATGGAGGAATGTTAACAGAAAGCACACTTCATGGAATATTAGAACTCCAAGCTTGGACTGCAGCTAATAATGTTAACCTTAGAATACAAACTATTGGAAATGAAAGTCTTATAACAAGAGCTAGAAATACAATAGTATCTATGATGTTAGATCAAACAGATTATGTATCTACTCACTTATTATTTATTGATGCGGACATAGGTTTTACATGGAAAAATATTGAAAGACTTCTTTGTGCAGATAAAGACATAGCTTGTGGTATATATCCTAGAAAACATTTACATCTTGAAAAAATAAAAGAGATTATGCAAGAATACCCCAATATTGGTGAAGAAGAAATGGAAGCTAGATTATTAGGCTACAATGTAAATTTTGATAATCCTGGAGATTTACAAGGACAAGCAGGTTTTTTTCCTGTGAATGAAGCAGCAACTGGAATGATGCTTGTTAAAAGAGAAGTATTTACTACAATGATGAAAAAGTTTCCTGAAAGAAAATATGAGTCAGATCAAATTGTTAATGGCGGTTCTTATAAATCTGATAATTGTTATGATCTCTTTGCAGTTGGACCTTACAAAACAAAGACTAAACAAGGAGAAGAACAAAAGAGATATTTATCTGAAGACTACTATTTTTCTCGTTTGTGGCAAGAATGTGGTGGTCAAATTTGGGCAGATTTAGCAAGTCCGCTGACTCACTTTGGCAATAGAGCATTTAAAGGCCATGTGGGATGTTTAGTTGCTAAAAAAAATGATTAAAATTTTTGATAATTTTATTAACGATTCAAGTTTAATAACTGGGTTTTTTGATAAATATATTATGAAAGGACACTTGCACCTTTCTTTTTTAAATTCAGGTAACGATGATTTTGTTCACTCCTTTACTTCGTCACTAGATCAAAAAGATTTTATTTTACCTTTAATTTATGACATTTATAAAAAATGTAATCAATTACTTCTAGGACCTAACATGAAGATCTATAGGTGGCACGCTAATGTTTATCCTTCTGGATTTGATGGAACTATCCACACTGATTCTACTTATAACACTCCCACTTTCCTATATTGTGTCTGTCCTTGGAAACCTGAATGGGGAGGAGAGTTTATTGTATATGATGAAAACAAAGAAGCAAAAGAAGTTGCCTCTTTTAAACAGGACAGATTAATAGTTTTTGATGGAAAATATCCACATAGAGCAACTGCTCCTACTAGGATTAGTTCTTTGCTTCGAACTACTATTGCCTTACAAACAGTAATACTAGAAAAATAATTAAATTTAGAGTATATTGAAATAATGCCCTTAGTTAATTTTAGACCCGCACCAGGTATCAATAAAGAAGTAACTGATTATACAGGTGAAAATAAATGGACTGATGGTGATAATGTGCGCTTTTTTCAAGGATCACCACAAAAAATCAAAGGTTGGCAAAAGTTTATATCTACTACTTTAGTGGGAGTAGTGAGAGATCAACACGCTTGGATATCTCTTGACGGAACCAGGCACAATGCCGTTGGAACAGATAGAAAACTATATGTTATACAAGAAGGTTTAGCCTACGATATTACTCCAATACGAAAAACCACTAGCTCTCTTTCTAATCCTTTTACTACTAACGCAACAACCTCTGTTGTTGTAACAGACACATCTCATGGTGCACAAAAAGGTGACTTTGTTACCTTTGATTCTTTTTCAGCCATCGATGGTCTTGACATGAATAAAGAATTTGAAGTAACTTCAGTAGCTAATAATAATGCCTATGTCGTTACATCTACGGCTACAGCTTCAGGATCAACTGCAAGTGGTGGAGGCACAGGAAATGCAAAGTATCAAATTAATATTGGTCCCGAGTTTTCTGTACCTGCTTTTGGTTGGGGAACAGACTCTTGGAGTTCTGGTACATGGGGTACACCTTCTTCATCTTCTAATGTGACATTAGAAGCAAGACAATGGTCATTAGATAATTTCGGTGAAGATTTAATTGCAGTTGTATTAAATGGGGGAGCTTTTAAATGGGACACATCAGGGACTATATCAAATAGAGCAGTAGCTATTCCAAACGCACCAACTAGATCTAGACTGGGTTTAATATCTACACCTGATAGACATTTACTTTTAATGGGATCTCAACCAACTATCGGTGGCACTAATGCTCAAGATGATTTACTTATAAGATTTTCAAATCAAGAAGATATAGAAACATATCAGCCGACAGCAGAAAATACTGCAGGCACATTAAGAATTGCTGACGGTTCACGAATCGTGGCAGCAGAAAGATCAAGAGGTCAAATCCTTGTTTGGACAGATACTTCTCTACACTCTATGCAGTTTATTGGTCCACCTTTTACTTTTGGTCTTAGACAACTTGGTCAAAACTGTGGCATTATAGGACAACATGCAGGCATAGATATTAATGGTGTTTCTTATTGGATGTCTCAAGATTCTTTCTTTCTCTTTGATGGAACAGTAAAAAAACTACCCTGCACAGTAGAGCAATATATATTTGATAATATTAATCAAACAGGATCTGAAAATGCTTTTGCAGGACATAATGGTGAATACAATGAAATTTTATGGTTCTACAATAGAACAGGATCAGATCAAATTAATGCAGTAGTTGCATATAACTACTTAGAGCAAACTTGGTGGATTGGGACTTTAGACAGAACCGCTTGGATTGATAGAGAAGTTTACGATAATCCAGTAGCATCAGATTATTTAAAAACAACTACGGCTAATAATGAAGTTATATCTGGACTTACTGATGGTGCTAGTCAAATGTTTTTACACGAAGTTGGTAACAACGGTGATGATGCGGCCATCACTGCTTACGTTAAATCAGGTTCTGTTGAAATAGGTCAAGGCGATGAATTTTCTTTTGTATCAAAGCTTATTCCTGATGTGCAAAATCAAGAGGGAACTTTGAATATGAATTTAGAATTTAAAAACTATCCAAACAACAGCACTAGTGTTATCAAAACTACTAGCTTTGTAGATAGCACAGAGTTTGTGAGTTTGAGAGGAAGAGGCAGAGAATTTACAGTAAATGTTGTTTCAAATTCTACAGGAACAGCTTGGAGACTAGGAACACAGCGTTTTGAGATACAACCAGACGGAAGGAGATAAAATGTTTTTATTATGGCACACAATTTTAATTATAGGTTTTCTAGGAATATCTTTTGTTCTTGGATTTTTAACAGGAAAAAAACATGGCAAAGTTAGTTTTACAAAGATTTCCTGATCCTCGACCTGAGTATGATGCTCAACAGTCTGCTGAATTAATTAGACAATTGGAAGAGTTAGTGCAACAACTCAATACGCAATATACACAAGACACACAAGAGGAGGCCACAAGAAGAACGTGGTTTTTAAATGGCTGACGTTTTTAAAAGATTTATAGCTAATGTTACTACTACAGATTTGACAACGGTTTTTACCGTTCCAACCGCCGATGTATCTGCAACACCACCAGTTCCTGTATCTACTTTTATTGTAAAAACAATTAACACCCACAATTACGATGGATCAAATGCAGTTACTGTAAATATTGACCACAATAATGGTAGTGCAGACCTTCAAGTATTTCAAGTCGATGTATCTGCTAGTGATACTAATACTATATCTACTAGTATGGTTTACGCTGAGGGTGACTCTTTAAAAGTTCAAGCTAATGCTGCTTCCAGAGCTATGATTGAAGTATCTGTTTTAGAGATAAAACAACAACAATAATCCTATTGATTTTCATGACTTATCCTATAATACTATAGTATGGCAAAAATTACAGACGAACCAAAGCTGTTAAGATATGATATGCTAGATGGTAAAAAAATTCCTGTTTATAGTGCTAAAGTAGAAACTACTGTTACCAATACAAAAACAGGACAAGAATACAATTCACATGAAGAGTGCCAGGCAGACATAGACAACCCTGCTACTGATACTAAAGAAGAGGACATAAGAAGAGATGTACATGTGACTGCACCCCAAGTTTTTGCAGGTGCAACGACACTAGACGAATAAGAAAAGGAGAGAACAATAACTATGAAATGGTTTGAGATACCAGGATATTTTAATTACGTTGAACAATATGAAATGATTGCACATTATTTACCAGAAGGTGCTAGATTTGTTGAATTAGGATGTTTACTAGGTAAAAGCACTAACTTTCTTGCATCACGGCTCAAGGAACAAAATAAAAAATTAGAGTTTCATGTAGTTGACACTTTTAAAGGAACAGCAGGTGAACATGATCACATGGATGAATTTTATGATAAATTTATACAACATTGTGGTGAATACATTGATGAAGGATGGATAACTAAAGTACATAAAGGTAGGACAGATGAAATCTATAAACTGTTTGAGGATGAGTATTTTGACGCAATTATGATAGATGCTGATCATAAATATGAGGCAGTTATGGATGATGTCTTAAATTGGCTTCCCAAAATGAAAAAGACAGGTGTCGTTTTTGGAGATGATTGGTTAATGGAATCTGTTAATAAAGGTGCAAGAGAAGGACTTAATAAATATTATAATCAAGTTCCTGTTAATTTATCTGTAGTACAAGGTTATGTACAAACATGGATTCATACCTTAGATAATAAAGATATTGAAGGTCATAACAAATGGCTTACTAGGTTGCCTTAAGTTTTTTACCTTTTCTTATTACCTCTTTAGATAATTGCCAAGAATTAGGTATTACAGTGATTCTACCTGCAAATTCTTGTGTTTCATCTCCAATTAATACTATTTTTTCTTTATCGGAGTAAAGTTCAAAACCCACACTTGTGCATTTTGCTAATTGTGCTTTTGTAAAAATTTCTTTAAAATCAAACCAACCAGATCCTAATGCATCGTAAGCGTCAACCCATTTAATTACAACTAAATCTAATTCCTCTACAGTAATTTTTGTTGGTATACGCATTGACATATTGCATATTACCACTTTTTTCACTATAAATATAGATAGTATAAAAGGGCTTAAATAATGGCATTTGAATTCAGAGATATATTACCCGCAGTAGGAGCAGTAATTGGCTTCGGTTTTGGCGGACCAGGAGGCGCGGCTCTCGGTTCAGGGATAGGATCACTAGCTAGAGGCGATGAGGCTAACGAAGCTTTTAGGAATGCTGCTCTAGGATATGCAGGTGGACAAGGTTTTAAATTTTTAGGTGGAACAGGACCAGGACAGGAATTTTTAGGTAAATTACCAGGTGGTGATTTTCTTAATAAAGGCATACAAGGCCCAGACATATTTAGTACAGCCTTTGATAAGGGTAGAGAAGTTTTAGGAATGGATAAGGGAAGTGCAATAGAGAAAGCTATGTCAAATTATGATTCACAAGTAAAAATTATTAATAATTCTAAAGCATCGGACGAAGCTAAAGCATCTGCTCTAAAGCTTCTTGAAAAGAATATGAGTGAAGGATTAGAGCCTTCAGAAAATTTATTAAGTATGAAAAACATTTTAGGATTAACTGCCTTCTCAGGATTATTTGGAAGTATTTTAGATCAGGGGGATCAAGGTGAAGATATGACTAAATATATGGTGACTACAGATACTCCTTTAAAAGGTTTTGATAAACAAACACCAATAAAAAATGTTACAGAATTTGCAGCTGACGGAGGTCTTATGTCATTAGCAAAAGGGGGCTTCCCTAGAAAAAATGGTAAGATTGAAGGACCGGGAACAGAAACATCTGATGATATTCCTGCTATGCTAAGTGATGGAGAGTTTGTTGTAAATGCACGAACTGTTCGTGGTTTAGGTGAATCTATGGGTGGTAGTGGAAAAATGAATGCAAGAGAACGTGGTGCAGAATTTTTGTACGGTGTTCAAAATGAATTTGGAGGTAAGGCATAATGGTAGCAGCAAATCAAGTTTCCATGCAGTTACCTCCTGAGTATATACAGCAGAGGACTCAAGAATTATTAAATACTTATTTTGGTACACCAAATCTTGATCCTTCTGATCCTAATTATGTCCCAGGCTTAGTCACACAACCTCGAACTGTCCCTGCACAAGAAGCTGTTGCATTAAGTCCTGTTCAACAACAATTAATAGATGCCGCTAATACTGCAGCTACAGCCATTACTCCACAAACATTAGGCATTGGATCTTTTGATCCTTTTTTAAATACTGCAATGGCACAAACAAATCAAGGTCAAGCAAATTTACAGGCTTCCACAGGAGTTTTTAATCCAAACGATCCTAATGCGGGTGTATCAGCTTTCATGTCACCGTATCAACAAAACGTAACACAAGAAGCTCTTAAAGAAATAGATAGGCAAGGTGCTATCGCACAAAATCAAGCTTCTGCAAATGCTATTAATGCAGGTGCTTTTGGTGGTGGTAGAGAAGGTGTACAAAGAGCTGAACTAGGAAGAAATATTCAAGATATTAAATCAAAAAGAATTGCTGAGGATTTACAAACTAATTATTTACAAGCTTTATCTACTGCTCAGGCTGCACAAGAAGGTCAAAGACAAAGACAACTTTATGCAGGTGGACAGATGGGATCAATGGGACAAAGAACAGCCGCCTTGGGATTGACAGGTCAACAAGCGACAGGTAGGGATCTTTCTTTATTAAGTGGAATTGGTGCTGTAGATGTAACACAAAGACAAGCTCAACAAGAAGCAATGCGTCAAAACATTTTAGCTGCACAAGAAGAACCTTTCTCAAGGTTAAATTTTGGTGTAGGAATGTTAGCGGGTGTGCCACAAGGAACAACAACTTTGACTCAGGCTCAACAACCTAATCCTTATTTAACTGCTCTACAAACTGGAATCTTAGGACTCGGTGTTTTATCTGGTCAAGGTGGAAATAATTTAGGTAGTTTTTTAAGTTAGGTGATGAATGGCAGTAATAGATAATTTAGAACTAGAAAAAAGGAGGATGTTTAACAACCTCAGTCCTGATGAGTATAACCAACTTGTTGATTATCAAAAAGAATTTACTGGTATTGAACCCTTAAATGT
>JGI24004J15324_10000553_pt1 | contig 15242 bp, 22 predicted proteins | sample LinPmetageLP32_FD_15324 | JGI IMG/M metagenome (IMG submission 15324)
CTTTTGTGCTTGCTGTAATTGCCATATTTTAAATATATAAAGAGATTCCTAGTTTATAAGTCAACGCTATAAAAAGAGTTGCTATTATCATGCTGATTCCAAAGGCCAGCATTATATCCTTGTCAGTTAATAGTCTTGTGATAATCTTAATCATTTTCTTGAAATTAAAGTTTCACATTCTTTTTCAACCGTTAAAAGTTTGAGAGATAATTGCTTCCAAATTAAATCGGGATGTAATTTTCTCAAATGNATCAGCGCAATCGATAGCCCTTTGTTCACCCCTTCAGCGATTGCCTCGCTTTGGGTNTCATTAGCTTTCCTATAAGCACGAATTGAGTCGTTATTGGTTGTGATTTGCTGATTTAATTCAGCGACCAATTGATTAATGGTAGCTTTTACCATTTCATCATTGAGGCAAAGTTCCTTTTTCATAATATTAAAATCCAATTTGGTTAAAATCAAAAAGCTGGTAGGGTGTCATGGCTTTATTCTATTAAAGCGATTTGCATCAGCATTGATTTGTTCTATTTCATCTATTTGAAATGTCACCTCTCTCATTGCAGTAGAGATTTGTTCTTGTGTATTAGGGTTGCATCTTTTTAATTGCATACACTCCAAATATTCAAGCGTTTCTTTTAATTCATGTAATGTTTTCACTGTTTTAGTCTTAGTCGTTGCTTCATTGCAAACGATAGGCAAATATAAAACCTTTTTCCACAATGTCAATACTTTTTAACATTATTTTAGCGAAAAGATTGCTTTACTAGATAGAAAATAATTTAACAAAGTTTAACAAATGTAGAAATAAGACAAGAAAAAAGGGCAAAAAGCCCTTTAATCCGTACTAAAACAATGTAAAAATGAAGTCAAGTTGGTTATTAAAACGGTGCGAATGTACTAAAATATATAAGTTAAATGAGCAATCTGGCCATTTTCTTTTGAATGAATAAAACCCTCAACAGCTTTAGGGCTTCCAGTGTACCCCTTAGTAGCGTGCCAGCTATCTGTTCCCGATGGTGAACGCAAAAATTCAATTGTGACCCCTATATTATCAAATGAACTCATAAATTGATACCGTTGCTTGTGATGTAGGTGATGAAGATACCAATACCTATGCTTGCTTTTGGCCCACATTTGCGGCTCTTCCTGTGCCATGTGTAAAGGAAGGTTGTTTTTCTTCGCTCCATCACCATGACTCAATCCAATTAAAGAGCTTCCGTAAGCGTAATATTTACGATGTTGGGGATGAGGATCAACACTCACTCCATTGGTGTTTCTAAACCAGCTTTTCAATGCGTGTGCTAAATGAAAGCCGCTCATATAGTCGTGATTGCTCATTGAATGCACACAATCAACTGGAGCTATTTGCATCAACATCTCCACACATTGCACATATAATTCAAGAGCTGTTGTGAAGTGTCGATACCATTTGCCATCAGTATCTTGAGGAGTCAAACGTGTGGTGCTTCCCATTGTGTTATCTGTATGCAAAATATCATTCCCTATGCAAAACAATATACGTTCCAAAGGGAAACCTTCAGCGTGCCTTAGAATGCCTGTAACACCCTCAATCACTCTCTTTCTAGCGATTTCCACATTGTACATTTCTCCAGTTTCTAGCGCATCAGCATATTTTCCAATGTGGACATCAGCTGGATTAATGATAAGAAGATGGCCGTCTGTTCTTTTAGGATAGTCAATCTGGGGATAAGAAGGTGAGTAATTAGATATGAGGGCCTCAATTGAATTAAGGAAATCATCCCTTGTGAACTCGTTTGGCTTGGCAAAGATTGAAAACTTTTGGCTCTTATACCAATAATGAGAAACGGAATCAACATCTATCCCCACGCTGTTACATTCTTTTGTAAGAAGGGAATGCTGATCTTTGTCGTTTCGATACGCATCAACTAACTTCCATTCATCTGGCTTGAGTCGATACCTTTTTTCGTTGTCCAAAATTTATTTTTTAATTTTCTCAATCGACCTTCCAGCGAAATAAGCTCCGTAAACAACCATCATTAGGTTGGTGTAGATTGGGCCATACATGGGATTCATTTTAAAGCTCCCAAGATTCCCATCACAAAAAGAAATAATAACTAAAATAATAGTAAGGAAAGCAAGTGTGAGCGGCCTTATATTGGCTGGCAGCCATCCAGCTTTTGCATCGGCCTCCCATCTTCTAGTGACTTGTTCTTGAGCAGAGGCCTCAGCATCAACAACAATTTTTTTCAATTCTTTTTTAGCTTGCAAACGCTCTTCATCGCTTGTGATTATAGTATCTAAAATGCCTTCTGATTTGTCCAGCAGCTTTCCAAATAGTCCTCCTAGTATATTGTTAATCATAATCGATGTAAGTTATTGTGACCTCGTTTCCAAGCTCTAGTTGTTTTGCAATTGATGGGTAAATTCGTTTGTAAGCATTAGCAGATTTGCCAATAAAACCATCTTTGATGATTATGTTATTTTCTTGTGAGTCCCCTACGAGCAAACATCCAGCGGTTGCGGAATCATCATTTCCAACATGGATCAGTATGTATTCAAAATTTGGTACATCCATCACTTGAATCATTCCTTTGTGAATGCCAGGATATTTCTTTTTATAACGAGCATCAAAGCCGCCCTCTTTACGAAGTGCTAGGTTATAAGTACCGCAAGGAACTCTTGTTTCACCCTTTATTTTTAAAGCTCTCCTTTCATCTTCTAAAGTGTAGCAAAGAAAATTTATCCCTAAATCGCCCTTTTCAAACAGCAATCCACTTGTGCTATCTTCTTGGCTGCTAAATCTAAAAACAATTAGCTCCATTATTGTTTTTTTATAAACTCTAAAATGATGTCTATTTTTCTTTTCATCTCGTTGATATTATCAGCGGCTCTTTCATGATGCCTAGAGAATTGGTTTTTCACTTCATATAGACTAAAGACTAAGAATCTATATAAGGCATACAAAGCCCCTAGCAACAGAACCAATGGTAATCCATAGCCCTCAATCAATTTCAAAATCTCTTCCATTATTTATGGTGTTTGCATCCTTTGAATGTGGCCAGGTCTTTCTCAATCTCCACAATCCTATCTTCACACTCATTGATAATTTTTATTTTCTTTTCTAAGCGTTGCTCCAAAACATCAATATCTTCACCAAGTTGAGCAATTTGAGAATAGGCAATCCCCATACTAAAAAGGATACTAGCTATCCAAATGATATTTCCTATATTAATTGTAAAGTCTTTTTGCATCAAATATAATTTAACACCAAACGACAATGATGTTTGAGGCTGGTTCTTTTTCTTCCATAATTAAAGTCCTAACAAAACAACAATAGTAATTGCACACAAATACACAATAAATAGTTTCAATGTGGCGTTATCCTTGACCTCTTGATTTCTTTTTGTATCCATTTTGGTTCTTGCTAGAGTTCTTACTATGCACCCCTTTTCGTTTTTTACGATTGTTGGGATTGAATTTAAAGCCTACTGATTTAGCCATTATCTATTTTTTCTTTTGTAAATCCACTTATCAACTGTGTAAATAATTGTTAATGATAATAAAATTATTTTTAACAACACCTCAATATTCGCTAATGAAACGAAGGTGACCGTTCCTAGGTTTAAAATTAAAACATCGCTACATTCTTTTAACAAACTTTTCATTTTTTTTATAGTTTTATTGTGTGCAATAAATAACAACTTCTATTTCTGCATAAAAATCAGGAGCGGTTGAAGCTGGTGTGGCACTTAAAGGGCCAAATGTTGGAATAAGTTGAGAGCCAGCTGCAAGCGTGGCGTGTGTTGCTGAATTCGTTTTTTGAACATATGCGCTGCTAGCGTTCCCAGTTAATGAAAGGGTAGTAAGTTCGGTCATGGTACTATTAGCAGTGCCATCAATAGTAGGAGCGCAACCCCATAAAGAGAAACTAGTGTTAAAAGGTGCGTGAGTATCTGTTTGATCTGAAGATGAATAAACAATGTTAGTTTCTACTATAGTACACTCTCTAATTGCTGAGAACCATGCCCATTTTGTTGCAAAATTATTTGCTTTTGTACCGCCATCGACCCAGGGAGCAGTGCCGATATTAAAATTATAGTGCCCCCCATAGCCCATAAAGAACTTTGCAGCATTGGCAACGCTTGGAGAGTAAACAGCATTGATATGTAGACGGTGATAATAGCTATCTCTAAGTTGAGTAACTTGATTAGCTCCTTTAATTAACACAACGCTTCCCTTTCTGATTCTTATGGTGGTGGTGATTCGCGTAAAACTTAAAGAAGTTGCTCCAATAGCTAAATCAGAAACTAGGGTCATATCGTACTCAACGCCAGTTTGTTTATCCACTAAAGTTAAAACCTGCCCTTTGAATAACGGATTAGTCAAAGCGGTAACGGCTAAAGTAGTGTGAGCGGTGGCAGCAATATCAGCGGTAGTGAAAGTGATTCTACTTGATTTTCTATATTCAGCCCCTCCTTTAAATATCATATCTATTTTTTTTAATGCCCAGTGTTTGAACTATCGTTTTCCTCTTCCCAGTTATTTCCTGCTCCTCCAGATGGATCAACAATGTCAATGTTATTGTCTGTAAAATCACTACTAATAACGGCTTGTTCTGCAAAGTAGCTCTCCATAAGCTGGCCCTTAAAGGTGTCAGTATTAGCAGTTAATGTCCCACTCATAGGGATGTAAGTTTTACTATCTTTTGTGTAGGCTTTTGTAAAATCAAAAAGATCGCTATTAAAATGCAAGCACGAAATATTTGTTAATTCGGATGGGATGTTTTGACCAGCAAGAAAATCTCTTGAAGCAATTTTTGTAATCCTTTCAGGGTCACCCGTTCCAAAACTTTTCCAATTTTCATTCACTTGCTCTAGCCAGTTTGCACCATCATAAACTTTAATCATTCCATCCGAGCCTATGTAGGGGCCGTCACCAATCATGCAAGTTCCTAAATTGAACAACTCATTTCCTGTAGATTGTTCAGTTTGAAAAACTCTCCCCATTTCAATTAAAGAAGGATTATCAATCTCGTAAGTTATTCCAGCACCCATGTTACCAGAAAAAACAATATTAGAGCCTGTAAACATATTTTGTGTGACAGCACTTCCATCCCAGCCATCAACAATATAATGCTCAATCTTTATCGACATATCCCCCTCTATAGTAGTAGCAAAGCCCAGAGCAGTGTCTAGGACTACCTGAGTGTCAGGATCAAACCCCCCACTACCAGGATCAAAAGTTGAATCCCACATGTTAGCAATGACTAGATAAAAACTTGCTCCTGTTCCAAAACTTGCATCTGTCTGTAGATAATAAGCAACCCCAGCGGCATTGACTATCTTAACATGAATAAGAAGATAAGCCGTTACCTCTCCAGTTAACGTTCCACTTGTTTGATTTATGATTCCGTTTTCATAGAGTCCAATAGTAATATCTAAACCGCTCACCACATATCCAATGTCAGTAAAAGCTCCAGCTGCCTCCCCTTGGTAAAATGTTGGTAATGTAGTATTGAACACTCCTGCTCCCCAGTTGCTATATTGAAAATCCACCCTTTTAAGAGGTGGGAACAAGCTGCTTGTTCTCCCAGCAAGTTGGAAAATATCTACATTATCAATAGGGTAAGATTCGTCAAAAGTTCCAAAGCTACCGAGGGAAGAGTCGTAATCATAAATCCAATACTTTCCATTGACTCCAGCTAGGGGCATGTAGTGGTAAATGTCTGATTGAATAATATTCCACATGCCATTAGAAAAATAAACTCTAGCCCCAAAGCATTTACAAATATCTTGTAAAACATTATACGCTGATTGTGGAACGGTGACGTTATTTGTAGTGACTGCATTATATGCTCTTTTAGGAATTACTGCCGAGAGGTTTAAAGGATCAAAGTTTGTCCCAGCTGTTGCCATTGCATCCTCTCTCCAATTCACACTGGTTCTCAAGTAGTCATCACTAGCNGCAAAGAATTCCCCCGTATTAGTCCAAAGAAGCATCCTTTGAATAATCTGAATGCAAGTCTGTTGAGCTGTAGCTCCNATACTCCAAGAGGTATCAAAATNTTTTCCTTTAAGTAAAGCAAGTCCACACACTGCTTTCAATTTATATGCTGCTGGATTAGATTCATCTCTCCAGGTAGAAGTGTCNGTTAATATTGTCCCCACCCAATAGATTGCAGTAGGATTTAAGGACGTGCCCCTTAAAACTTTAATTCGTATTTTGCCCTGCCCTCTAGTTCTTAAATCTGTTGTGAAAGTATCATCTGTGGCATTTTGAGAAAAGTAAGTAAAAGTTAAATTACTGGCGTGCATGGGATGCCATCTTTTTTTACTAGAGCCTTCCCAGGTCAAATTAAATCCTTTCGGGCCAAGATCAAACTCCGATGATGCGCCAGCCCAATCTTCATCGTATATCTCTACTTTATAAAAAGTCCCCCTGTCTGATTGAAACTGAGCAAATTGTCTAAGGTTCCCGAGTGCCATTATGAAATTCTATTAAATGTATCTTCATATCTTCTACTACTTAAAACAATATCCTCTCCTGATATTGTTCCATAAACCTCAACCGAACTGCCCCCCATTAGAGATTGTAGTTTTGATAAGGGAGCAATAACCTCTGGATTTACGCTCGCGCCACTGTACTCCCCAACGTTGACAATACTTTGGCCAAAAGCGATTCCTCCATCGGCCAAAGCTGGAAGGGGGGCTGCTATTATATTAGCTACTTGCGCTGCACCAGCGATACCAATAGCAACCGAAAGCGGGACGTTAGCACTTGCAAGAGCAGCCGTAATACCAGCTGCCGTGTTGACGGCAGCATTTAGGGCCATTGTAGCCTTATTCATTTTAGCTTGTTTTCTAAGGATTGCGCGGCTTTTCTTTGCAGCATCTTCTTCAATTGCTAATTTTCTTTTTTCAAAATCAGCCTTTAGCTTAAACTCTCTTTTTTCCTGAGCACTCATTGAATTGAATCTTTTTTTATCTTCTTCAAGAAGCATAGCTGTGTAACCATGCTCTCTCTCTAGTTTTAGAAGAGCATCATTTTTTTCAATTTCCACGTTTTCCATTTGCCTCGCATAAAAGCTCTCCATGGACTCAGATAAAGCACCCCAAACCTCACCAGCAATTTGGCCAAAGTTTTGTACTTGACCAGCCATGTTTTCCCAATAATCATCAGACATTCCAAAAGCACCCGATTCCGTATTCTCAATCTCAGGCATTTCAATCTTAGCCATTGTAGGAGCTTTAGAGCCATCGACTCCAGGGAGGTCAACAGCTGAAGCCCCTTTTGATTTTACAGAGGTAAATTCAAATGGTTTTTTCTTATTTGTCTTACCCAATTTACCAAGAGCATTATCAAGATCAAACGTTGATGCAGCTAAATTATCAACGGCTTTAGCGGTTTCTGCTATCTTTTCAGCTGGCTTTTCCTTTTCTAAAAAATCAATGAAAGGGATGTCAATGCGTGGGATTTTGTTAGCAGCTGCTATCAATTGATTTAAAAACATAATCACTCCGTTGACCATAGTTCTAAATGCGTTTCTAACATTAACGGCCATGTCACTAGAGGAGGTTGCTAGAAATATAATGGCCCCGACAGCTAATGCAATCGCGGTAATCAATAAGCCTATCGGATTGGCTCTCATTACTGCATTTACAAATCTAAGTGCTTTTGCAGCAGCCCCAGCAACGGTAGCGAGTTTTCCGAATAAAAAGACCGCTGGCCCTATCGCTGCTACAATTCCAGCTATTACAATAATAGTTTTTTTAGTGCCGTCTGATAAGCCTTTAAATCCATTCACAAGTTTTTGTAGTCTAGATGTGAGAGCTAGTGCAAGAGGCATAATGACATCACCCAGGTCAACGGCTAGCTCTTTGATAGACTCTTGAAGTGTCCTAGTTGCATTCGCTAATCCATCGGAAGTGTTTATATAATCACCCTGAGCATTCGCTGTTTGAGCCATTACCGCTTTGTATCGGATTCCGATCTTCTCAGTTTCGCTCATTGTTTTATTATATCCAAACTGCTTAAGATTGGCTTCCGTTATAATAACCCCAAGTTTTTTAAGAGACTCAGCTTCACCCGTAAAGATTCCAGCTAGTGCGGTTTGAGCTTGTTCAATACCAATATTTTTAAAAGAAGCTAAATCACCAGCTAAACCGACTAAAGACGTACTCATGGCTCCAGCGGTCTCTTGATTTAGCCCCATTGATGTTGACATATCCCCAAAAAGAGAAGCCATCTCTAAGGCACTCCCTTCAGCTATTCCGAAACTGGTTAACGTAGTTTTAGAAAAAGCCTCCACTGAAGCACTAGACTCGCCAAAAGCTACTCTTGTTTTATTGAGAGATTCTTCATAATCAGAGGCCATTTTTACAGAAGCTGCTCCAGCTGCTAAAATTGGAAGAGTGAAATTGACCGATAAATTTCGGCCCGTTTCTTGCATACTTTTCCCTAAATCTTTTAAGCGTTTTGAGTTTTTTCTTAGTCCAGTTTTAAACTCTTTATCATTAAGTAACAGCTTGACCGATAGTTTTTTTTCTCCCATTTTACTCCTCTATATTATTTCCCTATTTAGGAAGTTCAATCTTAAATTTCTTTATAGCGTACAGAGCTGCTTTCTTTCTTTCTTCAGCCTCTTTCTTTTCCTCTTTCTTTTCCCAGTCAAATTTTATCAAATCTTGGGGTTGCAAGTTTTGGCCTTTCTTCTTGTGGGGCTGCATCATTATACAAGCCAGCCACCTTGTTCTTTCCCAGTCGCTCTTTTGTTTAGCTTTTTCCTTTTCTACTGCTCCTCTCTGAATTAAAAAGAATTCATGAAAAGTCAACTCCCAAAATTCTACAGGCTGCAATCCAAAAGAGTAGGCTCTAGCCTCCAAATCATCCCACTCTATTTTTTCTTCAGGGGTTTTTTTTCCCCTTTCCCCTTTCCCTGATTCTCTTGCTTAGCAGAAAAATGCTCTGAAAACACATCTAGTACCTTTTGCAACGCGTCAAAATCATCATCTAAAAGATCAGCAATGTCCTCAGTGGTCATGTTGAACTCCTTACCAGCTTTGCGCGCTCCATCTACTAGGCCTGCTTTAATCAAACAGCAAGCATCATCTAAAGATATATCAGCCCCTAGCTTTTCTAAATCTTGCAAACTCCTTCCCGTTTCTTTTGTAAAGAGGCGTAAGGAATTCATGCCGAAACGGACAGCGTAATCTTTACCGTTTAGTATTACTACTTCAAACATTTTTCGTTGGTTTTTAGTTAGTTAAAAAAGTTGGCTGAGGAGGGCCGAAACCCAACCCCAACCAACGAAATAAATTAAACAGCGGTTTTTGCTATTACTCCCGTTCCTTCTAACGAAACGCTATAAGTGGGTGCATCTTCCACACCGCCAGTCACCTCTAAAGAAGTAAGGATAGCTTCCCCTGTCCACTTGTATCCAGCTGGAGTAGCTAGAGCAAAAGTAAATCCAAGAGGGTCTCTTGCTAGCATTGCTGTAAACAATTCATCAGGATCAGTTGTGCTACCAGTAGAAACAAAATCCATCAATCCATCAGCTGATAGAGAAAAGGATTTTTGCCCTCCTAATAAGTCACGAAAACCAAGAGAATCTTTGTTAGAAATATCAATTGTATCAACTGAAGTTGAAAGTGTGCAGCTTGTAGCGTGCATCAATTTGTACTCAGTTCCGCCAGCTACACTGTCAAGTGTAAGAACCAAGTCTGTGCCATTAAATATAGCCATCGTTTTTTAAGTTAAGTTGTTAATAATTAGTTAGTTAAGTCTGTTTTTTTAACAGAATCTTTTTTAGTTTTTTTAGGTGCATCAAGAACCCCCATTGCTTTTAAGCATCGGTACTCCTTAGAGGTCAGTTTATAACTTTTCCCTTTTTCAAATTTATCGGCTCTGAATGTGCAATCTTTGTATATTTTATATTCCATAATTTTAATATTATTATTTGCTATTTATGCCTAAAGGTTTAAATTAAATCTAAAATCCATGCTATATTGATATATCCCATTGTCACCAAAGGTATCATCAAAAGCATCAGAGCCACCCTCGAAAAATATCTTATCAACTACAACTCCGTTGAAAGTTCCACTCACATAATCAAGAGCTGTCCTAACAAGCCCCACCAATGTTTGCAAATCTTCATAACCAGTATCGTAAACGTTAATCTGTACGGTCACATAATCATATTCGGATACTCCGTTTTTCGTATTGTTAGGTACATCTGAAACAACCTGATAGGTCATAAAGGGGGTGGTCATAGTCGCTGGAACACGATAAGCTGAAGGAAAACAACGAATTCCAGTAGCTGATCCTCCAGCTCCAATCAATGCTGTGATAGCTGAATCTGCATTTAAAATGTTTATAAGTGCTTTTCCTACATCCATTCTATCCTTGTTTTTTTGCCCACCGTTTAGCGATAAGGGTTTTTAATTGGCTAATCACGCTGCTCATTGCCGCTCCTCCTTTTGCTAGAGCAGCTGCATCAAGCATCCTTCTTGCTGGGATGCCAGCCTTTCCATACTCTAAAAAATAAAAATAGAATCCCGTTTTATCTTTGGAAGCCCAAGCTCCTTTTACTCTTGGGCCTACATAAACCGCTGGCTTGCGCCCTCTTGAAACTTTCCCGTTTATTATTGCAATGGATTTTTTAAGTTGACCTGATTGAGCTTCAGAGGCCCTAGCTCCCCTTTTGTTTTTCCATTTAGATAATGAGAGTAATCCTGAATCGATATTTTTTCTAATCTCTGGGACTAAGGGTTTAGCAGCTTTTCTTAGCGCGCTTCTTAGCTGCATTCTCAGTTTGGTGTCTGAGTCTGGAAATAACTGATCCAAATCTTTGATGATTTGTTTCATTTCGTTTTTATCAAATTGAATAACGTTTTCCATTAGTCTAAAATTCCAGCTACGTTTTTATTGTCGCATAATAAAATCAATCCTTCTTTACGCCCCATCTCTTGAACTGAGCGAATGATGTAGTCACCATAGTCAGCTGAGTTAATGTAAAACTCTGGGGATGTACCTATATTCGTTGTGTATCTTATAATCATTCTCACTGGCTCGTTAGTAACAAAAGCATCAGCATCAAACTTGCTTGAGCCATCTTTAAACTCTATCCTAGCCCAGGCGGTAACTGTGCTCGTTACACCTCTGATCTCTTGCCCACCATAAACATCTTGCTGAAAGTTTCTTTGGTAGATTGTAATTCGTCTATCTAATCTTCCTATTAACATCCAACCACTCTATAAGGATTCAATAAGTGCTCTGTCATTTTAGGAATCTCAGTTGCTATTGTTCCAGTCACCACATCCTGCCTTAATTCATAATATCTACCAATCACTAAAAGCATGCTTTGATGAATTGCTTTTGGTATATCAGCCGCAACAGGCCCGCAATTTGTCATATCTATGTTTATTCCACTTGGTATATTGTCCGATGTATCAGGATAGCTAGTAGAGTCACTTAGAAAGATTCTAGCTGGCTGTGAATGGATATCAACGTTATATCCTGAAGCCCAAATAACTTGAGTATCAGTTGTATCATAGTAACTTATTGCAACTGCTCCAGGATTCCAAACTCCGTTCAAATGAATAACTGATTCATCAGGAAATTGATCAAGATAAAAATTCATTTTTGAATTTCTTGCAAGCATATATCCAAGATAATTCTCACAAGCACTACGAGCAACAGCGATTAGAGTATTGATGTATGTATCATCATCAGTGAATGACAGATCAATTCTCAATTGTGCTTTTGCCTCGTTTAGTGTAATTGGTTCGGTCACTGTATTGGTGGAGTGATATCGAAGCCGTCCTACATTATTTTGCTTGTAATTTCTTAGAAAATCTCTTATCATGTCAGTAAGTTAAAAAAAGAGGGAGCGAGCTTCCCCAACTCCCTCTTATTAAATTCAATTCAATTACGCGTTATCAACTCGGATAAATGCAGTATTGTTTTGAGTAGCTAATCCATCGCATAAAGATGTAGCAATCAATCGACCAGTTCCCGCGCTTGCGTTAGTGTAAGGATCAAAAAGTAAATCTAAACCTTGGAAGAAACCGATGTGGATTTTACTCATATCTCCTAGTAGGTAATTCGTACCAGTTCCCGCTTCATTTCCTACATTAGAGGAAGCAAATGCAAAGTAGCCAAGTAATTCTTTAGCAACGTTATCATAAGCAGGAGAAACATTAGCAACTTGTGCTAATTGTCTAGCCTCAGACAAAGCACCACCATCAAGCAACCAAGCCATTCTTGCGCCTTCTAAGTTAACACCATTAGAGATCAACTCTGATTCCATTGCTAAAAGCTCAGCAATAGTAGGAGCAGCACCTGCTACAGTTTGAGCAGCCGCGCCAGCAAAGATAGAAGCTGGAGCATTAGTTATATTAGCATCAGCTAACAATGCTTTTTCCAAAGTGGAAGCAATGCTCATAGCTAAGTTCTTACGAACAGCAGCCTCAACACCAGCATTTTGAGCCATTGCTTCAGCAGAAATTTCTACAATTGAGATCATTTTCTTGGGACTCAAAGTAGATGAAGTAGCAGTTCCAGCAGCAGCAACATTGCCACCAGTTTCAGCAACAAATGAAGAGGAGATTCCACTCATTACAGGGAATTTTTGATCAGCAATTGATGAGTAAAAATTTGCTCCCGCGCTTGCTAAAACTAGATTCGCTTGAAGTTGGTCAGTAAAAGACATTACTTCGGTTGGATTCGTGGCAGCATTACCTACGGCACGAGCCTCAAGAACAGCACTAGGAACAGCAACACCTCTGAACATTTGGTTTGGGTGAGCTCTACGAGCTTCCTGATCCATTTCAGCGGTCAAGCCAGATAAACGGCCAGAGTATGCTTGTTTCATTGCTTCTTGAAAAGAGTAATCTCTCAATTCTTTTGGCAATTCAACCTCCTCAATTTTTTCAGCTTTTTCAGCTTTAGCAGCATTCAATGTTTCAAATTGTGCAGCTCTTTTAGCTTGTGCTTCTAAAGCACCAGCTTTTTCAGACAAAGAATCAAAGTTAGTAGATTCGCTTTCAGTCAATTCGCGACCTTCTGCTTTTGCAGAGTCAACAATTGCTGTAAGGTTCTCAACGATGCTTGCTCTCTCTTCTGTGTAGAATTTAGATGTTTTCATCTTGTGTTTACAGTTTAAATTAAAATTTATTTATGATAGACAAACGCAGCTCAGCGAGAGAGCGTTTTGTTAAATCCACTTCTTCCTTCTCTCTTTCTTCCTTCTCTTTCGTTAGGTTTTCTTGCAATATCTTTTCTTCATTTTCTTTTTGCCATGCTTCCATTGAACGAAGTGCAACAGTTTTAGCACTAGAATAGGCGGGATACGATACGAGCGAAATATCCGCTAACATAGAAACCTTGTTGATTGTTCTGATATTTTGACCTTCTTTGACCTCCCAAGAATCATCTTCAACTACAAATGCAAAGCTATTTTCACTTAAAGTATTATTTTTTAATAGCGTTATGATATCTCTTCCAACAGATGTGTCAGGGATAGCAGCTTCATATCTCAAACCAACTTCATCAATAGACATTTTCAAAGTTCCGTTTGTGCTTCTTGCTAGTAGCATATTAGGATCATGATTAAAAAGGAATCTTACATCATCTTCTAATCTACCGTCAAAAGCTCCTGGAGCAATGATTTCTTTAAATCCCCCAAGCTCGTTTGATAAGCTATTAAAAACGCTACCATAGCCGATAACAACATTTTCATCATCTTCAGCTCTAAACTCAAGATTCTCGATTGTGAATGTTCTTACTTCCGTTTCTGGTGTTCTTCTCATTTCTTGTGGAGCGTTCTCCAAATCTTTGTTCTCTTCCATCTTAATTTTTTTTGCTTTGTTCTCTGACCATGTAAAGGCAAAATCCCCGCCCCAAAGCCCCCAAGCTATGCGGCCCGCTGACGGATAACCATCTTCACCAGCGTTAAATCCTTCAGCTTTTTTATCGACTTCATGTCGACTCAAATAGCTAAACATTCTTTTAACTCTCTCAGGAGTTATTTTATTTTCTATTATAGCGTTTGCAGTTCTAACTCCTATATCCGTTCCACCTCTATCAAACTCTTTCCTCCATTCCAAAGCCTTCTCAGCCTCTTCAATCATTCCTTGCGTGGGTGTTAAATCAATATCACTCACCGCTCTTTCCTCTTCAATCTGAGCAATGCAAATAGCAAGCCTTTGATCATCATCATATTCGTTTACCATTGTATCATCTATCATACATCGGTCAACAAAATCTTCATTTGTTTCGTTTTCGTTAGGAGTCGGTATCGGCATCCTCTTCTTTTGTTTCTCCAATAGGAGCGTAATTCATTGGGAAGTAGTGTGTATCACCATTCTCAATTCTATTCATATTTTCTAATTGTCGAACTTCATTGATAGACATCACACCCATGTCAATCATTTGCTTATAGAAATTAGCTCTAGCATTTGAATCCCCTCTCATTAAACCAGAAACATTGATTTTAACATAATGATTGGCTTGCTCGTTTTCTCTGAATAGTTTTCTATTAAATTCCTCTTCTAGATTAACAAGATAAGGAGTCAAAGTGTATCTAACAAAGTCAATTGATAACGCTTCAATACTTGAATAGTTAGCGGCTCGTTCAAGATGGCCGATTAATGATAATGGAACTTTGAATATCCGAGCAATTTCTTCAATCTGAAATCTTCTAGATTCTAGCAGTTGCTTATCTTGTGCGTTGATTCGTGTGGGTTCAAAAGACATTCCCTCCTCAAGGATAGCAGTTTTTCCAGCTGCAAAAGAACCTTGATAGGAATTATTCCAAGAAGTTCTGAGTCTCTCAATCGCTTCAGCACTTAGTTTTCCAGGGTGTTTAATAACACCACCCACTTGAGTAGTGTTACCCAACACGCTTCCAGCCGTATCATTTGCAGCAATCGAAGTTCCTATGGTTGCTCGCTGTGAGTTTAATACGCTTTTACCTTTTAATCCGTCAAAAGATAAACCTACAAAATGAAGCATATCATCCTTCATTACAGTTTCTTTTACTTCTTTTAACTTATAATATAAATCCCCCTCATGCTTATAGACCTCAACTTGATCGGGTTGGATGCATATCAATTCTATCGGGCGTGCAGAGCCATCGCGAATTATTAAAAAATAAGCATTCCCTTCTAGTAGTAAGTTGGTAAGAATAACCTCTTTGAACGTGTAGGGGGTCATGTAGTTGTTAGGCTTCTTTGCTAAGAGCTTATAGACTGGATGTGTTC
>JGI24004J15324_10000559_pt1 | contig 15166 bp, 24 predicted proteins | sample LinPmetageLP32_FD_15324 | JGI IMG/M metagenome (IMG submission 15324)
TGCCGTCTCTTTTTGGCCCGCCTCAATCAACGCGGGGATCAATTGGTTTTCAATGTAAACCAAAAACATTTTATCCCGCATCATTTACGCCGCCGCCGCGACGCGATTCCAATCGCGTGATGGTAAATCGAGAACACGGCCTCCCATTTTATGCCAATCGTCTACGTGATCCGGTTCAGAGTTATTTGCAACCGCCGTCACGGCGTTAACCAACGTGGCGCGAGAAATTGGATTTCCGGCATATCCGGATTGGCCGACGGTTTGAAGTAGACCATCGAGTACACTGGAGGTTTGGGCTTTTGTCAGTTGTAAAACTGTACCAAGATTAGAAACCGCTGTTTGGGCGTCAGATTGCACTAGATCCCCGCCCGCGTTTTTAAACTTAGATAATGTTTGATCAAAGTTTTCACGGCTAGAATAGGCGGCCACGTAGTCACGCATTTTTAACGCGGTTAGTTCGTTATCTTTTAACTTGGTATCATCCGCGAGCAAACCAAACGATTGTTCGCCGCGAGCGGATTGAATATGCGAGCTTCGCTGAATATTTGAAGTTTGCATCCCATTGAGACAAGCCAAAGTCCAAACCATTTCCGCCACAGATATTGAACCCAAACCGACCTCACTATTCGATATGACGATTCCGGCCGCCATTTCATCACCGACCGCGGCACCCGTGCCCGTGAACAATTCAGACTTCAAACGGATATACATTTTTTGATCGGTAACTGTCGCGTGAACGGCCCGCCAATCCGCCGATTCATTCTCTAATAATGGCGGGAGCGCGGCGGATAACAAGTCGTAATTATCGAACGTTTTAAATGCATCGGAGACGAAAGCACGGCCCAGAAAATAGTTTTCTGTTTTACTGGTGTATGCGCGAATCATNCGATTATTGGGTTCTTTTTGAAAAATTGCGTTAACTAGATTATCCAGTTCAGCGGGATATTCATCTTGAAACCGGCGAAAATCCCGCGTTGCTATACCGGCCTTGGTGGCCAGTTGATTCATTGCCACTGGGTTTAACGCGGTAACCAAAGTCGGCATACCTTTATCGGCTTCGATAATAATTTCGCTCACATTTTCAGAAGGGCCTTTATATGCGCATTATGATGCGGTAAATATCCGGCCGTTGTAGTTCGCAATAGCATATTATTCGTATTTTGCACGATATCGGCTTTGCGAGTTTGAGCTTCAGATAATTGGGCCAATAGTCCAGCCAAACTTCCGTTAAGACTGTCTACGCGGTTAAATTCTCTGTTCATTTCAGATTGATTCATTTTTTTACACTCCAGTGTATTTAATTAAAAGGGTGTCTTTAAAAGACAGGGTCATTATATACGCATAGTTTTCTTATATGCAAACCTCAATTTGGCTTATATTAAGGTGAGATTCCCGCGCAGCGGCGGTTAAATCGTCGCGGGGAATATCCCACAGGACCATATACAGGCAATTGTCCGAAATCCGGCGGATCTCAGATCGCCGCCCGCCATTATGGATATGCCGGTATTCTGGTTTGGTTTGTACACCGCCCGCGGTTTTATCGCGTTTCAATGCGTTTTCAAATTTTGATAAAACAAAAAACATTTTAGCGACTCCCGAAAACATTAAAAATGGCGGTATCGTCTGTTTTTTGCAGTTTGTTTTTTTCATATACATAAATGGGGACCGCCTCCCATGCTCCAACATCACGGCGATTTCTAACGTGATATTTTTGGCCGTTTATACCGCGGAATTTCGACAGGGTTTTTACCATTATCGAAATGGCTAAATTTTGATCGACTTTGGATATGTAATACATCAGGCCACCTCGCGGACGGTTGCGTCGGTTTCAATCCAAACTTTGGCACCACAAGCCAACGGTTTATCGGGACTGTATACTATAGTGCTAGGACCATCGATTTCGACTTTATTACATTTTCGATTTTCTTTATAAGTTTTGACTGTCAAAACTGGTAGGTCCGCGCCTTTAAAATTTGCACGGATATTATGTTGATTAACGTGGATTCTAGTTTTCATAATTTTCCCCCTTAACAATTAAAATTAACTCACCCGCGGCATTCCGTGCCCAGTTCAAATGCAAAGTATCTCCCACCGCGGCGATCTGTTTAATTTTTTGCACAGAAATTCGACGGTCCCCGCGGGCCGTTTTATAAAACGTAACGGTAGCCTCAGAACCATCCTCTAGCAGCGAAGGGATTTTCATTCGATCATTGGCTTTCAAATCGTCATAATCGACAGCGAACAATCGAGCCAACTGGCGAATACTAGCATTGGCATCGATAATCGATTTATCAAGCATGGTTTTTGTGAGATTCAGAATACCCGCCGATTCGACTTTAAACTCAATCAGTTCGCAGTCTTGGGCGACTTCCGCAATTTTTAATGCTGTTTGCATGATATTTCCTCATAGTTAGTAAGTGAACCATTATCGTATGGGATTTTTATGGGAATAGCAAATTAAACAACGGAAGCCAATCAGGGGGAGTAACCTCTATTTGCGGGGGATGACGCAAGCCAATTTCAGAAACGGCCATAACGTCGCGAGCGTGGTAAGCGCGGATAGTTTCACCTTTTGAAGTATTACAACAGATTATCATCCAAACGGGGTACTGGCTGTGCGTTTCAGCAAATGCGATTTGATGTGCAGAAATACGAACCGCATTCGCTGTGCAAACTTTAACTCCCACATCGCAAAATTACCGTTAGCGGCCACTACGACATCGGGTAAACCAAGGGAAGCAGTGCTTTCAAGGCGAATGGGGTTCCAACTGGGGTGGTGCTTTTTAATGGCTCGCTTGAGTTGATTCCAGAACTGGCTCTCGCTTTTGCGTTTCTTCCGCAATTTGCTCGGGGCTATCTTCTCGTGCCACGGTAACAACGGCTGACTCATATTGATTTTTCAACTCCGCTAGGGCGGCTTCAACCTGTTCACGATCCATTTGATCTATACTACCATGTCTTACTTCCGTTTTAGTCACATACAACCCGCCGGTTTGACCTCTGGATTTTTCTGCCGCTACGGCCGCCGAATACGCTCCGTTCTCCAAAGCTTCGTCGCGGATACGTTGCAGATCTTTTAAATGACGCCCATAGTTTACAGCATATCTTTTATCAAGTTCCGCTTGGAACTCTCGGATTGCCTTGCACACATGCGGGCTGATGTCTGGATGAGTTAATTCATGCGCCCTGGCATGGGCTGATTTAGGTGAAAATCCGGCGGCTATAGCCGCATCACGTTTTGTGATCTGGCCGTCTTTAGTACACCACTCCCTCACAAAAAGCTGTTGTCTTTTAGTGAGCGGTTGTTGCTCGCGTTGTTCCATCGTTCGCGGCGGTCTACCGCGTTTTTCTCGACGATCAGAAGCAGGGACTATGTATCTATTTTGCATGGACGTAATCTACCAGATCAAAAAACGCATTTCTATATACAGTCACAGAGAAAAATAAAAAAAATAAAAAAAAACTCAGAGCGTATATAACGGATTTTGCGAATTAACAACAAATATCTTAGTTTGTGTAACCGTGCAACCTTTTGAGCATACCTCTGCAACCCCGCAAAGCACCGTGGGCCGTGGATCTCAAGCCTCCGGTTGCATAAACCACACCAGTTACGCCTTTTTTCAATTATTTTTTTTATTTTTTTTATTTTTCAGCCACAACTCTATATAGATATGCATTTTTTACAGAACCCTGCCATTCTTTTGACGTAACCTTTCATAGAATGATCGGCCACACTGTCCCCAATGCCCCAATCTGCGCGTTTAATTTCGGCGGAAGGGTTTATAGCGTCCGTGCCTTCGTTTGAAAACCACAACTGTCGTAGGTTTTTGCCACTGGTCGGTTGGAACCCGATGCGTGGGATTCTTGCGACGATGTCTGACCCGTGGACGACGGAGTAATGATTTTTCAAATGGCCCAAATCGCATTTTTTAATTTTGCTCACGGTATTGGGCTTGCCGAAGCAAACCAAACTTAGATCTTTAAATTCTCTGGACAGGTGGGTTGATACCTCGGCACAGGCTCCCCCTAGTGAATGCCCGATTTGTACGGTCTTTACGGCCGGATCGAGTTCTTTTCGCACATCTTTCCACACGCCTTGTTGGTGGCGGTAAAAACCCATGTGCAGCCACGCACCTCGAACGGGTCGGGGTAGTATAAGGAGGTTAGATAACCAATCTTTACGTGATTCGGTCCCGCGCCAGATGACGTATTGCACATTTTTTTCTTTAAGAACGAAGCAAGTGGTGTCTGTTTTAGCGTTTTCAAATTTTTTGGCGTTAGGTATTTTGTCTTTGTATGCCTTTTGTGCGAGTAGTGCGGATTTGGTGAGCAGTCCAGTATCGTGTTCCATTGTTTTCTCCTATGCAAAAAAAAACCCCAAGCGTCATTGTAACAGCTTGGGGTTTGCTCAGTGAAGCAAGTTCACGATACTGGAGTGTAAATGAGCAGAACAATGATACTCGTTATAATTCTTTTGCGCCAATTAAAAATGTAAAACCTAATTGTTTAAACAGTTTAATTGTTTCAGGCGTCAAAGTTTTTGTTTTGGTAATTTTGGTTAACGTAAAGCCTTTTTCGTCAACCGGATATAGATGCATGAGCCCGTTGTTGGCTACTTTAACTTCTAAGTTTATTTTCATTTATTGCCTATTCCTCCATACATTGGGGGCGTGTTTCGACAAATCCTTGTAGAAAGGGATTATTCGGTTCTGATTCTGTCAGTACTTGGATGGCAGTAAGTCCCCTACCTACCTCTTTATCGTCCGGCCAATTTTTTAACGTCTCTTCATAAAAAGATACGTTAGCTTTTGCTTGTTTTAAAAATCTTTCAATCTGCACTTTAGTAAGCAGTTTATCTCTAAAACTTAAGCTTTCTCTTGGAATTCTATCTGATCGTGTTCTAGTCATTTTAATTGCCTCTTATCAATTTCTTTATGCAAGATTTTTAATAATTCGGTCATTTCATGCAGTTCAAACTGTAAGGCGGCGGTGCCGATACGAGAATTCTTGATCTCAGCAAGATCCTCCTCAAGATCCTGCTGAGATGCATGAACGACGATGGCTAATCGATGTAAGTCATCGTCACATAGCTTCATATTCAAGATCCTCTTCAAAAATATCCCACAAGCTTTCGTATGCGTGGTGCCAATTAGTAAAATCACCCTCAGCCACAGCTATCGTGGCCTGTCTTTGGATCATTTTATCCTCGGCATCTTTGAAATTAAAAGTTTCTTGAATGGTCATCACTCCTCCCCTTGTGGTCCCTGGTCCGTGGATGGCGCGTCGTTCGCGTCGGTATTAGGTTTTTTGACAAGGATGTCTAAGAAGTGGGTCAGGTTGTCGGCATCGAGTGTAGCAAGATCAGTCTCGACGGGCTTACGGTTAGGCATATTAAATATAACTTTTGGCATTGGTTTTTTCTCCGTTTTTCATTGGTTATTGGTTGAAAGGCCAAGATCCCATAAAATATGTGTACCTGTCAAATGTTTTTTTCTTGTTTAACACACAATAGTTTTATAAGATTACATCTTGCTAAAATCATTAGGAACGTGAATCATGGCAAGACCAACAAAATGGCCGGATAGTTTGATAGAAGAAATTAGGCACGGCCGGTATGTAGAGAAACGTAAAGTTAAATGGTTAAGTGAGAGATACAATGTGCCTATCGATACCGTTAGAGATTGGCTTTACCGAGGCCGACGACAAGAAGCCTAGCGAGTTGGCTAAGTGCTATAACTGTAGTAAGTGTGGTTTTGATTTCCGCATGGATCAGCGATTGTCGGAGATGATGGATCACAGTGAGATGACTGTTGTGGCAATAATATGTGCTACGTGTTTAGAAGGTTTAAGTTGGGCAGGGGATGTTTATTACCCCGACAGTCGGGCGGAGTATCATTAAACCTCTACTGCCCTGCGGCCAATTCTTCTTCTCTAGTTTTTTTGACGCGCATTTCTTCCCGCAAAAAAGAAAGATCCTTATCGGTTAGGTTTTCTCTTTTCCAAGCATCAAAGATAATTCTCAGTTGCCCGCTAATCGTTCGGCCTTCGACATGAGAAATTACTACAATTTCTTCGTAGATGTCGGTTGGCACTAACACCGACTTCCATTTTTTTGTATCCATAACATAGTCCTCCTGTGTGTGGGATTGTATAAGATTTTATTAATTAACTCAATTCTTTAGCATCGCCCCAGTTAGGTCCTAAATCGATATCACATTTGTTAGGCACCTCCAACAAAACGGCGTCTTCCATGATCTTGGCTAACTCTCTCGCTTGTGCTTCTGACTTAACGGAAAACGCCAGTTCGTCATGAACCTGTAGCAGCGGAATATGACCCGCCTCACACACGTTAACCATCGCTTGCTTGGTCATATCTGCGGCACTGGCTTGGATCAGACGGTTCAACGCCTTAAACGTGTATGCCCTTTTAAGCTTGGTTGTAGGGCCGTAAGCGTTCACAGCGTCGGCATANGGCATCGCTTTGGTCATCTCAAAGCTATCAGGCTCAAACAGATTAAACCGGCACTTGCGTCCGCGGAGNGATCTGATCGTACCGTTGGACCGTGGATCGTCAAGATATCGTTGTACGCCTTGGGTCAATTGCTTAACAAAAGGAACTTTGTCGTGATACTGCCGCGTAAGATCTTTCGCTTCTTCCAAAGGGATGTCCAATTGCTGAGACAATTTGTTTACGCCCATGCCGTACATTAATGCCAGGTTTATTACCTTGGCCGTCTTACGCGGAAGCCCTGAAAGCTCCGCCACCATGCTGTGAAAATCTGCGTCAGGGTTATCGTTGTACTCGTTAATAAACGTATCGACGCCACCCATCGCCATTTTTCGATAGTCACCAAAACGTTTGGCATACGAGGTTAGTATCCGTGGTTCTTGTTGAGAGTAATCGATAGCCGCCCAACTCTCGCCCTCTTCAGGCAGAAACAATCGTCGCATCATAGGGCCTAGTTCTGGATCGCGGGCCGGTATTGTCTGAAGTGCGGGATTGCTCATTGAAATGCGGCCTGAGACAGTACCGCCGTCGTCGCTACGGACTTGGTTAATGTGCCCATGCACTCGGCCGTCTTTACCTACATAGCGTAAGATGCTATCGATAAACGAACCTTGTATCTTATTAAGGTTACGGGCTTGCAATATCAGCTTGGGTAAATCGTGTGGATGTTCTGCTAAGAAATTTTTAGTAAAACTCGGAGAACCTTTTTCCGTCCGCGGATATTGTAATGAGGACTTATCAAAAGCTTTGGCAATTGACGCGGCGGCCCAGATCTCTACGTTCATTCCGGCTAGTTTATTTATTTGCGTGTAGGTACTGCGCTCTCGTTTTAACAACGCTTGCTTTGTGCGCTCGGCTTGATCTACATCTACCCGAATGCCCCGCTCTGTCATTGACACTAGATGTGGTAGTAACGAGGTTTCTAACTTCCAAATGTCCCATAGGTCTTCGTTGTTAAGTATCGTTTTAAAGTGATGCCATAGTTCTAATGTAATCTCGGCGTCTACTTCTGCGTAAAAACCCACGTACATTGAAGGCAATTTCCACATTTGGCCTTTTGGATCCACGCCAAACTCACGGGCAGCAGCGACCAAAGTCTTCTCTGATTTGGTCTTCCCAAGGTAGTCGTAACACAAAGCGTTTAAAGAATAGCTAAAGCGATTCTCATCAATCAACGCTGCGGTCAGCATGGTATCGATGATACGACCTTTTACATCAAAGCCCATTGCACGTAACCAACCCAAATCATACTGAGCGTTATGCATAATCTTGTCTGCCGGACACTCAAACACTTTCTTTAAATATTTATTTATCTGACGAGCGTCCATGTTACCGCCGCCTAGATGCCCCACTGGAAAGTAAGCCTTCCACCCAGGCACTGCAATAGCGTAGCCAACCACCTCGCCGTTCTTAATAGGCCAACCTGGGCCTCGGGTTTTAAGGTCAGGGTCGCGTGTTTCAACATCGATAGCTATTTCTGGGGCATCAAAGATTTCTGGAAACGGATGCTCTGGGGGTAACCAATCAGACTTTGGCGGAAACATCGCCATTTGCAGTTTATTGCTCATCAGATTCAACTCCATGTATCTCTATCAACAAATCTATGCAGTGTTTAGCCTTTTCTAAATCTGACAACGGTTGTCCTTTGGCTTTCCATCGCGAGATATATTTTATGACGTTGCCCTCTAACAAAGACAATCCGTTCTTTTCTGCATACTCTGCCGGTTGAATTGCCATGTTTTTATAGTGATTGCCGCCAGTTTGACGTTCTAATGCGTTTTTCATGCTACTTCCTCTAATAAAATCTTCCGTTTCCAGAAATATTTTTTGACGTTCTAATGCGTTTTTCATGCTATGTCCTCTATAAATCGTAGGAACGGCCGTAATCATCAGGCGCGATCAAAAACAATTTGTTCTTGGTCCGTGTAACGGCAACATAAAACAAACGGTGTAGGTTATCGATAGGGCCTTTTAACGCCGCGGCAGTAAGGTCTAAAAACACCACAACACAATCGGCCTCCCCGCCCTTAGTTTGATGGATGGTAGACAGCTTTATCCGTGGGGCACTGTTAAATTTCTCTCCACGACGTAGCAATGCCGTAATATACGCACGGTCTACATCGGGCAACTTATCCAGTGCTTCGTGCCAGACCATATCTTTAGTTGCTAACAGACCGTGATTCGTTTGCAAGCCTGTTAAAGACAGTAGGTCTTGGTCATCACCGACTAATTTCTTTTTGCCACGCACAATACGGACGCCGTTGCCGGTCATATAGCTGTAAATAGCTTGGGCCGTGGGCAGAGAAACGTAGTTACCTTTACGCAGTTGTTCCCACCCGTTAATTGCTAAAGATGTTTTCTCGCTAATAGATCGCGCACCGTTGCGCTCAAACAAGTAGCCTAGACTTTTAAGTTCTTCTGCCACGGAGGACAGCATGTAGTTAGCTTGAGCCATGACAATCCACGTATTTTCACTCATATCCAGTTCTTGGATCGAGGTTAAATGTTCAACACTCCCTCGCTCTGCTTTAGGTCTATAAGTTTTAGGAAAACGATTAGATATACGAGACGCAATCTTTTCGGCCACACTGTGTACGGCTTGCGGTATACGATAACTTTGCTCTAAAACTTCTGCACCACTATCTAAGCTTTGGAAATAATCAATCGACGCCCCTGCAAAGGTAAAGATAGCTTGGTCATCGTCCCCTGCCACATACATGCGGTTAGATTTATTATCTAAAATGTGGGCAATATCCCACTGCAAAGGCGATAAGTCCTGTCCCTCATCTAAAAAACAAAAATCAAAGTTTGGACAGATTGTTTCGGCCTGTTCAACAAACAGCGAGAGCATGTCGGTATAGTCCAGTAACCGATTTAAACTTTTGTACTTTTGATAAGAACGATCAATATAATCAACCTCATGCCACGGCTCTTCTAAGTCACTGCTATTATACTCCTCTTGCAAAGTGGTCTTCTTCAAACGAGATAGATTGATTAGACCAAGAACAGGATGTTCCACAGTATGCATGTGGCTACTATCAAAATTTGTATTCTTGGTAATGTTTAAGGGTATGCCCATCTTTTTTGACAATTCATCAAAATGTTCCTTTTGCATAAGATCTTGCTTATTGATCCGTAAGCTCCTATAAGCAAAACTGTGCAACGTTCTAAAAAACGGTAGGTCATCTACAGCATTTAACTTAAATCGATCAGCGGCCCTCTCCTTGGCCTCAGTAGCCGCCTTTCGTGTAAAAGCTAAAAAAGCGATGCGTTGCGGAGACACACCCTTGCTCAAGGCATCATCTACCATATTGAGCAAAGTTGTTGTTTTCCCTGTGCCAGGAGGGCCAAATAACCGATTCAAAACGGAGCATCCGCGGCAGTACCCATGTCAGGCGTATCAATAACCACATGGTTTTGGTTGTATGCCGGTATCTCCCAGACCCGCACAGACTTACCTTTAATCTTCAAAGCAGTAGCTACGCCATTGATATCGCGGAGTCGCTGTGCAATCCGATGTGATTTATACTCAAAGAATCGATTCTTTTTAAGAAACCCTTCAAAATCTTTAAGCCTAAAGTAAGTCTTTTGACTGTCTTCGTCGGTCCAAGGACGCCGTAAAATAATCTCCTCACGGGCCTGAGCCTGTTGCAGCAGCGTACAAAACTCCTCCAAGAAGTCGTAAAACTGCCCCTCGATACTGGCATCTTGAGACACTTCTACAATAGAACCGTCATGCTCCGACATTTCCTGTAGCAATTGATTTATCCGTAACTCCCAAGAATCTTTCTTAACGGAGCGGGGCATAAAATCTAACTGTTCCACACAAGCCTTTTGAAATGCGGTTTGATTCATCAGAGCCTCAGTCTCTAGTTCCAAGGGCCGTGCGCCGACGTCAACAAACCACACAGGGGGTGTACTGTTGTATTTGCGTAGGTTTGCTATAACCACACCGGAGACTGCCGCCTCTATCCCAAACTTGCGTGTCTTACATAGTTCTGCATTACAGTGATTACAGATCGGTGTATCTTTACACTTATAAGCGTAATCTTTTTTCTGTAGCTGTTTTGCAACGATGTTGACTTCGTCTAAGCCTAATGGCGGATCGAGGTATTGAGAGTTGTACTTTAAAAACTCGCTTTCCCAAGAATCAGGGAATGCTTTACGAAGATATACACCGAGATTAAACAAGCCGTTATTACGCCCACCTTCGGATATTTTCTCGCGGGCAAGAATCTGCAAGCAAGGCGGCCCGTCTTTAACAGGCGTAACATCGTCGGTTTCTATGGTTAGACTGCTTATTTGCTCTGGTGTTTGTGCATATTTTTTATGCATATCAAAGAATTCGTGAAGGGTAGCGGACTGCCCATCATCTTTGATGCCGTACCGTAAACCGTCTTCCGCGTCGAAGTACGGCATGTTTAGGAAGTTTCCGACATCACCCCTATCGAGAAACAGTCTCACCTGTTTTGGGAAGATTTCACTAGTGCCATAGCCTAAAGAAGCGGCAATGTGCTTCAACGTTTCTTGCATCTGTGTGGCAGTTATCCACTCAGTTGTAAACAAAAAACAATGGGCACCGCCACTTTTGCTACGACAAACAACCATTGGTATGTCTAGCTTTCTTATTTTAGTTACAAGCTCTTTGTGGTCCAAGGGGTAAGTATCTATGTCAATACAACCCCACACACAGGAATTATCCTCATTGATGGGAATAATTCCTATGGCATCTCCTTTACCTGAGAGATGCCCTTCCCAATGTTCTGGGGTGCGTGGAGCCTTGACAACGGTTGCTTTACCTACGTTCTTCCCAGTTTGTGCCTTACGGTCAACACGATAAGTTCCGAACGCAATTTTTAACCCATCAAAGATCTGTGAAAAAATCTTTGCATCATTCATAGGTTAAAACGGTATATCGCCCTCGTTAATTGTGGTTGTAGCCGGACCTTCTTCTTCACCTTCATGCTTGACGGAAATCTCTCCGGCATTGATGGCATTGGCAAAATCTTTAGCCTTCTTGTATAGGTCGATTTGATTATCGTCTATCAAAGAAGAATCCAAAGTTACATTTACCTGTGACCACCGATTGCCATTCTTTTCACGCAATGCCGTCTCAAGTTTGTAAACATGACTGTATCTGGCCGGTGTAAACGGACCATTTTTGCCCTGTGCCACACGGCTACCAACGATTGAGTTCCAAGTTCTAGAAGGTTTTAACCCCGTCCTTTTCATGCTGTGACACGCCATCTGCGTCATGCCATTTTCCAACAATACCAAAACGTAATGGTTGTGCGTTTCTTCTAAGTAATCCCCATTATTACACTCAGAACCGTCAATTTCGTGCGTAACCACATCAACGTTAAATTCGTTTCTGATTGTCTTGGGCATTGGAGCTTCGGGCAAATACTCCTCAAGGGGTGGGTTAGTGCCTCTCTGCGCGGGCCAACGTAAAAAACGACGTTGATACACACATGGAATAACTCTAATACCCTCCGAACCTTTGAAGAAATCCGCAGTTGCGTCGTTAAAGAAATCGCCTTCCCCTATATTAGGCATAGTCTGTTGAGCTTCACCGAGCTTGTTGCCTTGCAAAATCTTCAGTCTGGGAAGCTGTATATCTTCTTTACCCATAGCAACGCCTTCACCTGCGTCTTCTTCAAACAACGCAACGTTTGCCAACTCAGTAGACGCTTCTTCTACTTTTTTCTCTGTCACTTCTTTTTTTGTACTCATTTTGATCCCCTTTTAATTGATGCTCTATGGCCTGTAAAAACTCCGAAAAGATCCATCGGCACTCCCGTGCCTTTTTCTAGCTGTTCTTTTACAAAAGCTTTTAATGTTTGTGGGTGGACTTCTTTCTTTTGATCTGGCTGATACCCGTTTTCCTGCGCTAATTCATAAAAACGCATAGCAGAAGAATCTTCACCCCTGCCAAACGGGACGGAGATATTGTTTTTAATAATATCGTCATGTCCGTTTTCTTTTAGCCATGCAAACGCGGCGTCTCGATGTTCTACCGGAATCCTTGCGCCGTAGGTTTGCTTAATAGAAAGCTTTGAACCGTCCTCCAACGTGAAATCGGTTATTCCAATTTCTTGCATAAGATCGGGGAGGTCGTAATCGGTATACTGAAGCAAAGTTGCTTTAGCTGTTTTGAGTTGTTCTTCCATTTCTGATACCTTGGTTTCCCAATTAGAAATTTTTAGAGCCAACTCGGTTACCTGTTGCAATCCATCCGTGGTAACATTGTCCAGTTGAGAAGCAGCTTCGTGATCCGCTTCCATTTCATCTAACAAACTATTCATAAGTTCTCCTTGGTCGTGGTTAAAGGGCGGTTTTGCCCTTGACAGCCTCATATTCTCCTATATATTCTAGTATGTCAATACGGAGATAAAAAATGTATGAATTTAAAACGGAACCCTACGACCATCAGCGGGACGCTTGGAAAGATTCGTGGGCCAAGGAAATGTATTTTCTGGCAATGGAGATGGGAACCGGCAAATCAAAGGTAGCTATCGACAGTATTGGCGCGTTGTACGAGGCCAACAAGATAGATACGGTGCTGATTATTGCGCCTAAAGGCGTCTACGATAACTGGATACAACAAGAGATCCCACGGCATTTACCGGACCGAATACCCACTAAAGTAGTGCGTTGGCAAGCTAATTGGACAGAAAAATTTAAGAATGAAATAAGTGCGGTAGCATTACCTAAGAACAGAAAGACAAAGTTTCTTGGGTTTTTGGTGATGAACGTAGAGGCACTTTCTACGCAAAAAGGACAAAGCACCGCACTGCGTTTCTTGGATTTAAATAAAAACAACATGGTCATCGTTGACGAATCGACAACCATAAAGAACCGTAAGAGTGCTAGGACCAAAGCTATTGTAGCGTGTGGACGAGCGGCGAAGTACCGCCGAGTGTTGACGGGTAGCCCAATTACCAAAAGTCCTTTGGATTTGTTTAGTCAGTGCGACTTTCTGGCTCCTAAAGCTCTAGGCTACGACAATTTTTTTGCATTTCAAGCACGTTACGCTGTGATGCAGAAGCGGCCTAGACCAGGAGGCGGTCATTACCCGCACCTTATGGGTTATCGGCGTTTAGACGAGCTAGGGGATAAGTTAGATAAGTTCACCTGTCGAGTGCTAAAAGAAGATTGCCTTGATTTGCCTGAGAAAATATATACTCGGCGCAATGTACCTTTGACAGACGAGCAAACCAAAGCTTACCGGCAAATGAAAGACTTGGCTTTGGTGTATCTGGACAACGGTGAGGTGGCAACCACCGCCAGTATTTTGACGCAAATTATGCGCTTGCAACAGATAACTTGTGGATTTATTAAGGCAGATGACGCCTCTGTTACTACACCGCTAAAGAATAATCGGTTGTCTCAATTAATGGAAGTTGTTGAAGAAATGTCTGGAAAGGCCCTAATTTGGGCTACTTACACCCATGACATCTATGCAATCAAAGAAGCGTTGGCCGCGGTTTACGGTGAAGATAGCGTGGCAACTTATCATGGCCCCACAGAGCAAGAAGACCGTCAAAAAATTGTCGTAGAGTTCCAAAAGGTTGACTCTCCGTTACGATTCTTTATAGGTCACCCCAAAACGGGAGGCTACGGAATTACATTAACGGCCGCAAACACGGTGATTTATTACAACAATTCTTATGATTTAGAGTCTAGATTACAGTCGGAAGATCGAGCGCATAGGATAGGGCAGAAGAAATCAGTCACGTACATTGACTTAATTAGCCCCAACACCATTGACGAAAAAATACTAGAAGCCTTGAAAAGTAAAATTAATTTGGCTCAGACGGTTCTTCAAGAAGACTTTCGCGCTTGGCTTGTTTGAATTGATGTATGGCGTTAACGCATTCAGCTAAATCTTGCTCCATTTGAGCAAAACGTTCTAACAAATCGATAGCATCATCGCCACTAAACTTAATCGTTATTTCGGTCATGTCATCAAGGAGCCGATGCCTTCTTGTGATCGAATGACTTCACTGGCCGTGTCGAACGGGAACATGGCGGCATATGCTTGACGATTAACCGGAGTAGACGGTGCCGGAGGCGGGGCAGTAGGTGCGTTAGTGGGTGGAGGTAGTAAAAAGTTAGTTTCTGACTCAGGCAATTGCACTAACGGTTTAGACGGTTCCGCCACAGGTTCAATAGTACGGGTGGGGGTAGTGGCGTAATCAAAAAAGTCATCACTGTTAATGAGTTCAGTAACTTCTCGATAGCCTTCTAAGCCTAAAATGCTTTCTAACAGCGGACGCTGCACTCTATTAAAATTTCGGATGTCGTCTGGGGTGCGGATTTGTTTTAACAACGCCGCCATTTTGTCTGTATTTTCCTTACCACGGCCAAAAACGCTATCAAATAAAATTTCTTGTACCGCTTGATAGGGCAATTGATCAAGGTACTTTCCGGCTAAAGCAGCACCTAAACCACCTTCTATTATGCTTACTCGTCGAACCTCAAACGGAAGTCTTTGATAAATTGTGTTTAAAGCAGTACTAAAAGCAGTAGAACCTGCGGCTCTTCCTGCCGCCGCGGCGAGCATATTGCCGCTTTCAAGAAGATCCGCAATTATTGCGTCGGGAGCATCCTTGGAATTAATGATGCGCTGTGTACGCTCACCAAAGGTAACAAGCG
>JGI24004J15324_10000560_pt1 | contig 15158 bp, 20 predicted proteins | sample LinPmetageLP32_FD_15324 | JGI IMG/M metagenome (IMG submission 15324)
GGANGTGCCGCACAGAAATTGTTCAGCAGAGATTCACACACAGTGACTTACTCTAACAGTTTAGGTGCTATCCAGTTCGACAACTTGATCAAAGTTGACGGCACAACTGGTAAATCAGGCGTTGACGTGTACGAGACTGCGGCCACTATGGACTTATCTGATTCACTAAACATCGGTGTTGCATACACGGATGACAAAGTGAACGCAGTAGAGTACAAGGGTGCAGGTGTCACGTTTGACATTTCTGATGCTACATCTATCGGTTACAACCATACAAGAAAAGAAGTAGAGTCTACTAAACTAGAAACTACTGCTAACGAAATAGTTGCTTCACACCTAATCGGTGCAACAACTATCTCAGTTGGTTATGGTGAGATCGAGGATGGTAACAAATACACTACAGTTGGTGCCGAGAAGAAGATCGGTGAGAGCTTTAGTTTATATGGTGCTTTCCAACAAACTGACGTGCCTACAGGTGTAGACACACAAGACGCGGCCGCTGGAATCAAATTTACATTCTAGTTTCCTAACACTGTGAAGTCGGTCAGCTCAAAGAAGGGCAGGCCGGCTTTACGCTTTTTAACGCTTCGCGTTATTTCTTAATTTACGCTATCCCTAGTAATTTACGCTTTACGCCGCCTTCGGCAAGTACACTTTGTTATGTTAGTATTGATCCCACGTTAGCGGTTGCTTGGTCCACTTACAGAGAGATGTGCCTCCCCATATGTTGACATACTTGTCATCTTCCCATTGGTGATGCAGTATTTGATACCATCCCCATTCGCTACCGTTGAGCTCTTGCCTGTCAAACATTTCTTTTACGTTCTTGAATCTATCTCTATTATGGAAAAGCATATGATCAAACACCCTCCACTTACAACCATCTCCGCTGTTACCACGATCTTCTATTGTGTTGTCAGTGCCAGGACCATCACATTCTTTAGCACCACCTGAGTACCAACCAACAGTGTATCCGTCATCCAGCTTATCAAGATATTTTTTGTAGTCTATCTTTGTGGACACAATGGTATCAAAACGCATACGTATGATCTTGGTGTACTCTTCAGGCAATGACTCTACTAGATAATGATGGGACATTTGTTGATTACCCGAATGCCAGAATTGTTTGAATAACTTTTCTTTACGATACATTTTACCGTTAGTCCTGGTGTATTTTCTAAATATGTCGCAGTCCGGTTTAACCTTGACATCTCTCATAACATGGTAATCCCATTTTGGTTCTGGCACATAAAGACAGTTAGGCACGTCCGGCTCCTCGTATCCTTCCCATTGTTGGAAGAAGAAATCGTATTCACCAAAAACTTTCTTTGCTTGTTCGATAACTTTTTTATATTCAGGAACGAAACTTGATATGCCACTTATACAAACTGCTGTCTTCATAACCAATCCTTCTCTGTTGTGATCCTACCCATTTTTGTTTTTGAATAAACTAAATTGCCTAAGTCATCCCACACGTGCCATTTCTCCATGGCACCCCAATAGTAATTGTGTTCATTAACTAAATTGTTTTGGAGCAGTTGATCTGTTTTAGACTTCAACTCGTTCCAGTTCTTTCTGAAGTCTATCCATTTAATTTTGAATATATCCACGAACGAAAGATTGTTGATACATGCACTGTGCCAATCATCCTCGTTGCAGTGTGCCAAGAAGTTTCTTGCTAAACTTTTAAGCCCAGTCTTTGTAGGGTACCAGTTGTTCTGATTGAAACATTTATTCATAAAATCTGTATCGCCGTACAAGAACAAGTCGCCCATTTCAGGTTTACTAATATTAGTTTGTTGTGTCACTAGGAGCTTCTTATTATTAATCAAGTTGTCACAATGTTTTACAATGTTTGGTAAAGAATGTATTGTGTCTGCTCTCGATTTAAGAATCTTATTATAACCTTTTTGTAAGGCGTGTTCCAGCCCAACTGTGACTAGGTGAGGATGTCCTACATTGATTTCTTTTTCTATAATAGATTCTGGCCAATACAGATGATTACAGTACTCTGCTATGTTAGGAACAAGCCCGTGTCCGGTCACTATGATGTATGCTTCGGGATTGTGTAACCTCCAATGCTTAAGGGCAAACTCCACAGCATCTAATTTATGTTGTTCGTCTTCTCTGATAAACACGTGCGAAAGTAGTATGCACTGCATTAGAAGGTGTCTCCGAATATATCTATGTCTCTTTTAAAGTGTTGAGCAACGATCTCAATCATTTTATCATCAGGATAATATTTCCTGTGGTTAGGATCTTTGTGGGACATTCTGTGTCTCTTCATCCCCAGCGGTCTGTGATTCAATCCAACTCTATCAAATATTTGCTTTGTTTCGTCACTGAAGTTACTATACCTTGCCACGTGGTCCACTAACTTATTATCATTGTCGTCGTGGGTGTACCAGGCAGTTGGGTGGAAATGTATTTCATCTTTCCACTGTGAGTTAGGTAGGTCCATAACAAATTCATCAAATGTATTGTACTGATCTTTCAAAGGCTGGCTCCATGTTATCAGATGTCCTCGGTCACGTGTAAATTCTATCCAGCTTGATATTAGTCTATCCCACGGATTTCTATGATATGCAAACTTATAATAATCTTTTATACGCTCTCGGTATTTTTCGTTGATGGAGCTTATTGACCAGTGCCACTGTTCCTTGAACCAACTTTTCTCCCCAACTATATCATCTGTGTTTTTAAAATGCTTGGTTAGTGTTGTTGAACCAGTTTTAGGTACACAAACGAAAACAAACTTACGCTTATCGTTTATAATCATAGGAACTTGAATATTCTTGTGAAATGTCTTCCGCCGTCAAATGTTGTATTCAACCAGACGTCTACCATCTTTGAAAACTTCTCTTCGTCTACATACTTTGACGGCACTGCAAAGTGATTGCAACAGTTATGTTTGATGGCATACTCGGCGGTGTACTCGTCGAATGTTAGTCCTGATATTATTCCCTTAACCTTGTTAGCGGCAATGTTTGCCCCCTGGCCCGAACGACAGAAAGATATTCCGTGACTGCAATCTCTCCTATTGATCAACGATGTAACTTGGTTAACATAGTCTGAATAATCACAGGCCTTGTCTGTGTATGTTCCTACATCTATTATAGGAAAACCTTTCTCTTGTAATACTTTCTTTGCTATCTCTTTTATTCCAAACCCTGAGTGATCACTGGCTAGTGCTATAGGCCTAGAACCAAATCTATGTATAACATTGTCTACAAAAAATTCAAACTGATGAGGTGTTCCGAGAACATGCATCTTCTCAGTATTTGCCGCGGTAACAGTCAACCCATCACGTATCATTAAATTGTACATTGGTGCAATATAGAATTCATTCTTAACTAGCATGTTGTTTTTGATTGTTTCTTCTGCGTATTTTAAAAACATCTTCCCTGTACGGAAGTGATACAGTCCAACGTTTGCTTCTTTTGAAATCACTTCTTTCTCTACTACATTTTTTACAATACCATCATCACCATATTCTGAATAGCTGTGATCGGCACTATTGGCTGTAAAAGTCAAAAGGAATCCGTCAGCAGTATCGCTTATGGTCTTTGGATCAAATTTTGGACCAAAGTAAACATCTGGCGTGTATATTATCAATGGTAAGTCGTCGTTGATGTGTTCCTTTGCTAAAGTACAAGTTTCTAATGCACCTCTTGTGACCTTATCAACTTTTACTATTGTAATATCATCACCAAATTTCTGTTTGAGTATTTTGTCTATTGAAAAATTGTAGATGTGATCCACACGTACCATAAAAATTAAATTGCATTCTGTCAAGTCTACAGACTCTAATGCCCAATCGATCACGTGTTTATCTTTTGCTAATATTAGTGCCTTAGGCATTGAATATCCTGCGTCAATAAATCTTTGTGCTTTGCCGGCTATTGGCAGTAGTACGTTATATTTTTTCATTCTCTTTCCTTATAAGGTTACTTGTTGTTTCGTGTGCATACTTTTGTATCTCTTCCATCTGTAATCCTAGATGTAATCCATATAAAAAACTACTTGCAAACATGTCGCCTGCACCAAGCACGTTGCTCTTTGGAACAAACATGCTATCTTCTATTTGGTATTTGTTTTCATACCTTCCATCTGAGACCACACTGCTTTTACTTGTATGTAGTATCACATGTCCTTTTGTGTCTTTACACATTGTCGATAGGTCTGCATATGCATCTTCGTCTGCTATAAAAAAATAATCCACATGTTGTAGAAGCAAAGGATCCACCCTCGGTCCTGCACATACATCTGCTGATACAATGCCTTGCAGATCTTTAAGCCAACTCACGTCAAGCAATTTGTTGATATACATTGCGTGTGATATTTTAGATTGCTGTATGATCGGAGTATTTGTTTTGATATCAGGAACAAAGTTCGAATACCTTGTGCTTGAATCTCTGTCAATGTACACTATAGCTTCACCTATCGATGTTGGGCACATTCCAATGTCCAGGTCTGGTGCGACCTGTTTGAATGTCCTCCACATGTTGGCCATTGCTCCTAGTGTTTGTTTTTCTTCAAACCCATCGAAGATTCTATCAACGGTCATGTGTCCGTACAATGTGATATCATGCATTAGAATTTCTCCTTCTCGTCTAAAGCATATACTTGTTTTAGATGTTCATCGAAATCATTTACTTCTATCAACTTTTTTTCTTCCAGGACTTCAAACAATGCCACTGCAAAGTTGTTACCTCCGTTAACGGGTATTGGTGTTGCGTTTTGTTCTACTATGGTTGGACAATCCTGAGGACAGAAACTGTGTTTGATTTTTTTCATAATCTGTATGTCAAATATATCATCTCCGGCGTAAACTATTTCTGAATATTTCACTTTGTATTTTGCTACAAGTTCTTCTAAGAATTCCGACTTGTCTGTGTGTTTGCCGTTTTTTCTATTCACTATAACATCTATATTCCTGTTACGTGCTATAGACTCATTGAAAGGATCTCCTGTTAGAAATATAACTGTGATGCCCATTGCTCTGAGTCTTTTTATTGCTGTCCAATCTTTGTCACAGAATGTTTTCATCAACACTTCGCCTTCACGATTGTAGTATTTCTTACCATCTGTCAACACACCATCTACATCTAGTATTACTAATTTAATCACGGAAGTTCTCCACGTAGTCACTGCACACACCGTCAAACTTTTCAACTTCTTCCGGGGTTAACTTTTCAGGATGTACTGCTATTGTTTTTACGCCACCTGTTTTTCCTGGGTATGCCCACATGTAACCGAACAAGGTAAGTGTGTAGTCATCACTCTTGTGAAAGAAACAATGTATGTTCATAGCGACCATGGCTTCTAGGGCATTATAGCTTTTAGCATGACACCATAGGTTGTTGTCTTTCAACCACTCTCTATCCACAGACTCAGTTGGATTATCATGACCTAACCAAAATTTTTCGCCATCCCATTTGCATATATCGATCTCGCAATGGTATCCTTTATCCAATGCTTCCTGTATATAGGCTACTGTATTTTCACGTTCCGGGTTTGGGCCATTGATATTGCCTCTGTGAGCTATGAGAATCATTATATGCTTATTTAATGAATTAGTGTTAGGCAGTAAGATTTTGGCGTAATTTATTTTTAGGAATTGTAATATCTCTTTTGTCGCATGCGGTATTGATCACACACTGTTCACACAAAGGTGTTCTTGATTTACAGACAAGTTTGGCTTGCGTTATCAACCACATGTGTGCACCGTACTTGTATTTGCTTGGTGTTGTATCGTTTACTGTTATTGATGCCTTGCCCTCGTCTAAATTATCAACCCACCCGAGCCTCCATAACATTCTGAAAACGTGTGTGTCCACTGCTATGTGTGGTTCGCCAAATACAAATCTCATTACGATGTCTGAACTTTTCCTACCAACACCGGGTAGTGTCATTAGTTCTTTCTGTGTGTTTGGCACACGCCCGTCGAACTCCTCCAATAACATTTTACTTGTTGCAAGTATGTTTTTAGATTTGGCATTGAACAGACCTGCAGGTTTGATAGCTTCGATGATTTCTTCCTGCGAAAGTCTAAGCATATCCTCGGGAGTGTCTGCTAGAGCAAACAGTTGTCTACAAGCGACCGCTGTCCTTTTGTCTTGCGATTGTGCTGACAGCATTACACCAATAAGGCTAGTGTATGCTTTTGAATATATTTTTGCTTTGGGTTTCTTGTTTGAGTAGTTTGGATACAAAGAACTTAATTTCTCGTATATGTAGTCAATGTCATTACTGTTCTTCATCTGAGTGCAGTTCGTTCAGGAGTTGTCTCAGTTTACCACCTTCCACTGTGGCCTTCACTTTAACTCCTAGTGTATCGCCTTTGCGAGGATCTGGAACTTCAGTTCTTGCATCTGTGGGTGCACCACTAGTTACTTTAGATGTTTGTTTTAACGAGTCGTATATTTTATTTTTGCCTTGTTGATTATAACTTTGCGATTCTTCCTCATCGAGACTTCTAATTCTCAAACTATCTACATCAAATTCTAAATCTACTTTCTGTCCAACACCACTAGATGATCTAGTCTTCATGAACTGTATCTGATATCTGCCACGTTCCTTCATTGCTCTCGATGTGAATATACCTATCACGTTGTCTGCTGTTTGTATCTTAGACAGTCCGCCTGATATATGAGAGTGATCGAATTCTATTTCTTCAACACTTGCTCTATTCAACTGTGATGCTGTTGCCAACACACAATGTTTCTCAACAACCAAGTTTCTTAATTCCTCAGACACATACTTGTCTTTAATAAACAAGTCCGCTGGTGATATTCTTTTGCTCTTTGGCATCATGAGATCCAAGTAGTCGACCAGTATACAGTCTATTTTCTTTTTGTTTTTAAGTTCTAATTCTTTAAGATATGTTCTTATGTCTAGCACAGTACTACCACTTGGCAAGTATTTGATCTGTAAGTTACCTGATTTCTTTTTCAACATCTTGACTTTCATTTCAACATTATCTATTTCCGGGAATACTTTTCTTGTTGGAATATTAGTCATCATAGCATCTAGTCTCATGGCAGTTAATGCTTCACTTAATTCAAAAGAGATATAGCAAACATTCAATCCAGCCAGTGACCAATTGACTGCAAGATTCTGCAAGAACAAACTCTTACCTGCTCCTGAACCTCCTGCAAATATGTTCAGCTCTCCTCTGTTGAAACCACCAAACAGTTTCTTGTCCAGGTTATCCCACCCTGTACTGATCTGTCCGTTGTTGTCCTTGAGTGCTTCAAGTCTTCCTTTTGGATCCTCGAAGTAGTCTGTACCTAAATCTCTTGTAAGTCCTACACTGACTGCTTCTTTGATCATGTCCTCAACCGGAGCATAATCTCCTTTCTCTAATAAGTCTGCAGACGAAAGTATTGCATGTTCTAGTGCCTTGTGTCTCGAGAATGTTTCAAACTCATCCAACAACCAGTTGAAGTGTGCTGGATCTAGATCCTTTGCTGTTTTTAATTTGATGTCATGCTCTGCATTTACGATCTCAACCTCCGGCATCACTTTGTACTCGTCCATGTAATCCTTAACGAATTTTGCAATAGGTTGCAGTTTACGATCAAATGATTCAGGCTTGAATATATTCTGTGCCCTCGCGAATGATTCGGCATCTGCCAACAGCATCTCTATGTACAATTTCTGCACGTCGAAAGAATAGTTCTTTGCCTGTTGTTGCGATTCGTTGTTGTTGTAGTCAGCCATTCTAATATTATACTTGATTTTTGTTATTAATCCAATCTAAAAATAAATTACCAAATAGTTTGTTATACTCTTGGTCGTAGTGTTTTTTATCCTGTAATTTCTTGGCATCTATCTTTCCTGCGTAGTCTCTAAATCCATGTGTGTTTTCTGCCAAAAATATATTATCCCAGTTAATATTGTTATATAAACTATCTCTATATTTTTCAAGACTTCCTCTCATTTTGTTTTTTTTGTAAGTGTTAGCTAATGTAAAATAACACTCTATATTCTTGCTACTGCAAAAATATTGACACCATGATATATTTTTGAGAAAGATTATTTCTAGAAAATCATCATCAAAATTTTCTACAAAATATCTTTTATCTTTTTCTTCATTTTTATCTGCAATTTGTTTTGCTACCCAGTTTTCGTCTCCGTTATCGGATATTGCTTGAGTTCCGTTATGACTTACAATAAAATTAAAACCTTTTTTAATCATGTGTATTCTCGTTGGAGTGGTAAACATTATAAGAACTACATTATCTTTTGAGGCATGTCTAACTAGTTTTAAACATATTGTATCGTTTGAACAGCCGGGATAAGCAAGATTTTTTATTTGTGCTTTTGGAAACATATGATATGGCCACGTTAACTGACTATGTTGTTTCCATGGTTCGACACTTCCAGCGTCGAAAAATCCGTCACCGTATGTATTTGAATCTCCAAAAACTAAAATAGGCTTATCCATACATCTTTCTTTTTAAATCTATTTTTAATTTAGTTGTTTCGGTTGTTTTTAAAATTGATTGTATAGTAAACAACCTTCCATATTTTGATACAGCATCCGCCACGTCGCCGACTGTTTTATCCCACTCTGGAAAAGCAACGCCCCAACCAAATTCAGTCGCTTGGTCCACTAGTTTCTGTCCCGGTGCATCTCTGTCTGGCACAACAATTACCTGTCTGCCAAGTCCATCTATAAGCTCTCGCTGTACATCATTTATCTCTGAACCAAGTATGCTCACACCAGAAATGGTAATAGCATCAAACGGTCCTTCTGTAACTATTACAAATTTCCTATTCCAATCTTGTGCGTCCATGTTAAACACATACCCTGGCTGTACGTCAGTGTAATATTTTACTTTGTCTGAGTCTGTAAACATCCTACCAGTGAAACCAACAACATCTCCTCGCCAATAAAATGGAATCAACAATCTTTGATTTACGTCCCAGTGTTGGTCTGGTGAGTACATGAAGTCATACCAGTCTGGACCAATCCCTCTCGTCTCAAGATATTTTAGTAGTCCGTCAATTTTCTTCCACTGTGGTTCTGTGAGATCGTTTCCCACGTACTTCTCTAACCATACATCTAGTTTGTGTGTATTCTTGGGTAGTGCTTTGTTCTTAAAAGATATAAACTTTTTCTTCTCATACTTTACATCACCATCTTCTTCACGCATAGCTTCTATGGCTAGCTTACGTATTGTGTCATCCGGTATACCTATGTATCCCATGAACTGTCTTATCTTGTATGTAAGTTTTCTTCCAATCACATAACTTGCCTTGAAGCCACAGTTGAAACAGTGATAACTGACTGTACCGTCAGCACTAGTCATTAAGCCACCACGTTTCTTTTTGTCAGCTGTTTCACCGTTATGTACACAACAAGGAGCATTGAAACTTGTCCACCCGCTTGGAGTTTTTTTCCTGGGTGTAGGCAGGCTCGTCAGAATAGTAGATTGTATAAGATTCATATCTTATATTTTACTGTCTATATAGGATTTTGTCAACACGTCCTGTGTTACCAGATGTTCTAACTACCTTAAATCTAACATTTTGGAAAACGCCATTGAAGTTCAAACTGGAAACACTTGATGATGCTGTTAGGTCAGTACTGGTAATTGTAAAATAATCATTGTCCGCTGGTGATGTTGCAACCATTGTACCCTCTACTCTTACTGTGCCTGTGAAGTTCTGTGGGTAAATCGCAACAGTATGCAATGCTTTGTTGTTGTTTATACCGGGTCTTGCTGTAATGGCACCTGACGTAAATGTTTCTCCAGACAATGTAAAGGCAGTAATTGATGTACTTGATACGTGTTGTGCATATGCTCCGTCTAAAACTTCAATAGTGCCGGCGGCCGCATAACCAGTATCAGAATATGTTATCTCTGGATTGTCACGGTCAGTTACATCACTTACTGAGAAATTATAAAACTTCGCATCTAGTTTTAGTAGATCACCATCTGTGATAGTGCAACTTGCATCACCCTTCGTACTTACTGTGGATCCGTCATCAAGTATGGTCAGAGGCTTTGTTATGACCGCTTTTTTGCTCTCTGTGTCAACAACATTTAATTCGTATGTTTTAGATGTGATATCCTGCGCCTTCTGATCCTCGTTCTTGAACGTGAATGAGATGGGATTTGATACACCCCTGTGCAGTGTTAAGCGTCTATCGTACACTTTTGAGTTCCTTCCGTGATAACCACTTATGTAGGCTATTACCAATTGATTTATTAAATACCTTTGTACTGTTTGCATAATACATATTTAACAGTATTTATAGATAGAACATGAATGAAATTTTTAAAACTTTAAGAGATAAATTTCCTTTTTTAAGCCTAATAAGAAAGGGCGATTTGGAATTTGTGGGTATAGTGCAGAACCAAGACGTCAATGTAATCAGCTTCTATGATTATGGTAGATTGATGTTACCACAGGATAAGATGAAGTTTTTAAAGTGTGGAGAAATTTGGTGGCACGAATCAAACAGAAAACTTCCCATTAACATATTTTTAAAAGGTGACTTCAGATATTTTAGATCAACTCTCGTAACACTTAATGCCAAAGATGTAGAAATAGTTCATGGACCTACAGTGAAGCTATCTGAAATTTCAAAGAAACGGGTAAAGAGAAGAACTATCCAATTAGTGAGAAGACCTGTTTAAACTTTATCAAGATCCGTACAATTAACCCCACATACCTTTTCAACATACTTTGTTAAAGGACTATTAGGCTGATACGAATTAAGTTCTGATCTTAATAACGATTTGGATGTTTTGTGTTTTTTAGGAAGTTTTTTCTTACGTTTCTGATGGTGCATCAAAACTATATTTAGCACTTTTTATCAAGTTCATCTGTACCACTATGGCCTGTGCATACGCCACAGCATGTGACTTCTTGAAGAAGTACGATCCGTCTGTGGGCTTTATCCAAACTTCTTTCATTATATCTATCCAATCCTTGTACATCAATTGACGCTTTGCAGGCCTTATGATGGCCAACACTGCCGCCAACTGTGCAATGTTCTTTGGTTCTAGTTTTGAAACGATATTGAAATGGCCGTTTAGGTGAAAAAGAGTTTCTACAGTTTTAGGATCTTTTAACATATCCCAGTCAGGTTCTTGTATCATTAGTTCGACTAGTTCTTGTTCTGATTTTACATCCTTGTATATGTTTACATTCAAACAGTCTATTTTGAAGTATCCTCTGTCCTCTGCTTTCTTATAGTCCAACGAACTGTGTCTTGTCACAGGATGTTCGGGAACAGTATGAAAATATACACCGGTTTTGTGTTTTTCGGTTTTATTTTCTTTTATGATGGTTGCAGGGGTGTGTTTGAATAATTTTAACACGCCGTCTCTATCAAAAAAATCTATGTCTACATCAGGCATTAGTGCATACTCCCTTTGCCTTTTTCAGCATATCTTATCATTTTATCACGTGCACCTGGTTGCAATACTTCTAGTACGTCTAATAGTTTCCTGTATCCTTCTGACTCTATCATTTTTCTATTTGCATCTGGCATAACCACTTTTCCTATAGAGCCGTCATTTTTTATTATCACAGCACAGTCTCCGTCGTCAAACTCCAAGTTATCAGAAACTTCTAAATCTATCTTAGACAATCTTGGCCTCCTTTGCTGTGTCCTGCACCAACATGTGATCAGCAGGATAGCTCTTCAACTTGCTGGGCCAGAAACTTGTGTTTATAAATCTTTCAATCATTTGTAATTGTTCGTCGTTAAATGATTTTAACATCCTTTTGCCTGCGTTGCAACCTAGTAACATCCATGGACTTATCTTTCCTTGCTGTATGTGTTGCACAGCTCTGTTTGTATTCACAAGTCTAAAGTAGTCGCTCCATTGGGCGTTCTGTTCGTTAGCCCAGTCCATCATCGTAGTAATACTTCTCTGTAGTGCGGACTCGACAGTTTCCGATTTTAAAGCTTCAATTAGATATGTTTCGTACAAGTCATCTCGCGACCAATGATCTAATTTAATTTTAGATTTCAAAACAAAATCTATGTACCTATCAGGATACAACGGATTGATATGCATTATGAATCTACCAAATTTTACAAAAGCGTTGTAGTAAGAACTTTTTACAAAGTCGTCATACGTCTTGGGTTTTGAGTTGTGCTGATGTATTTGATAGAATCTTTGGAACACCATGAATCCATTCACCACCCATTTCTCATCTCTTTGTAGATATCTTCTTTTAGGTTCACACAGGTGTACTTGTAGTGTACGTTCCTTTGCAAACTCTTTGCCACAGTATGTACATCTATTTGTGTTAGCCATTGTGCAGTTCCTCTATTAAATTTTGATGCTGTCTATTATTTCGTAACAGATCTTGATTGTGTTTTAAAATCGGTAACATATCTTTGCACATTTGATTTATTGTGTTTGTGTCTTTAGAACAGAGATCCTTTATTATTCCTGTTATCATTTTTATTTTATCAGTACTGTTAGCCTTATCGTATGATTCATCCCAATAGTCGGCAAACGTTTTGTAACCCATGCTGTGCAAATAGTCTAGAGATCCGCTATCGCCATTTATTATAAATGGAGATCCATGAGCAATGGCCTTCCATGTTTTTTCTGTAATAAAGATACCGTCCTGCTCTTTCATTGTTTCACAGGCTATCCAAACAAACGCACTTTCAAATATATTAGCTTCGTTGTACTCTGGACCATTCCAATGATCGTTTTGTCTGCCGTCGTATTCTATTGGCAAGATATTTTTGAATTCACTTTGTTTTATGTCCCAATTACTAAAATTTGACATGAAATCTTTTGTTGTTACAATGTCGTTTAACCAATCGAATCCTTTGGTTTGTGTTTGCTCTTTATATGGCTCGCAACTTACATTTCCTTTATCTAATAGATCATTTTGCCAAAGATCATAAATCATACCAAACCTATTGTGTCTTGGTCTGCCTTTGCAAAGGCAACTGTAGTATTTAGATATACTTTTATTTTTGATTTCATAAGAGTTGGCCACGTCTATCATCAGCTGTGCCATTGAATTAAATTGAATAAATTTGCATTTGATATCATATCCTTTGTCCTTTAGAAATTCTATTTGTTTTACATGGTTGTGATCTGGAAGTACCCACGTAATATTTTCTTCAGGTACATCTCGCATAGTAAAATATTTTATGAAATCCTTGTACGGACTTTCGTTGAAATTAACCTCTCTGTCCAGATTCCATTTAAATGTTTCAAAAAGATCCCATTGTTCTGTGGTCATCATGATCAATGGACGAACTGACCCTTGTTGCATTAATGTGTAGACTGCGTGTGGTATTGTGTCAAGCAACTCCTCTACTCTGTATGGCTGTCTTAGAAAAACAGCAAGATAGTTCATATCAGTTGGGTGTACATCTTCTATTTTGACTTTCTCCACTTCTTGCAATATATGTGATAAACTTAAAAGTGCCGAAGCATCGTCCTGTATTATGAAATCTAGAATTTTAAGATTCTTGCCCATGGGCCTCCAGGAGTTCTTCAAGTTCTCTGTCTGTAATTACTTTATCCAGCGTTTCGAGATCGTCCTCCTTGGCGTTTGGATATAGTTTTTGGAGTTTTTTCAAACTTTTATTAGGCACACGTTTCATAGGTTTAATCCACGGATGAAACTGTTGTTGTAGAGACCCGCACATAGCAGTAAGTATCCAAAGTAATTTTTTATGTTTACCCAGTGTGAAGCAGTGCTTGTTCACACATTCGTTAATCATTTCTACGTAATGTTCAACATAGAAACGATCTTTTGATGCGATATTGGACACGTACCTCATTAACATATATGGTGAATACAATGATTTTTCTTTCTCATCGACTCTGTCAAAGTAATCTTTGTTTCTATAGTCGACTGCTTTCAAGCCATTCCTAAGATCGAAAAATTTTCTATTTTTTTCTGCCGGCATATTTTAATCCAAAAATTGTACAGTCTTTAGCTGTCACAAAAGTTAATTTTATTTTATTCTGCATGTGTTGTAAACCTGAAAGTTTGTTGTTAAGTTTATTCTTTCCAAGCCAATCAAAAAAGTTCCTTGCCCAATTTCCATCATCCATCCACACAGCTATCTTGTCAGATGTGATCATTATTGGTGCATCTATTTTGATTGTTTTTCTACCAGACGTCGCCATAGTCTACCTGTTCACATTGTCTCGATATGTCTTTGACGAAATACGCACAAATTGGTTTTGGTCCGTTAGTCAAAGGAACTGCCAGCATCTGTCCTGATTTAATTTTTGGGAAGTACCATTTGACTTCTGTGTATATGTCTACAACGTCTATGGGATAGAAATCTGGTTTTTGGCTTGATAATGGATTGAATGTAAAAGCATCAAATCCTCTGTCATTCAAGCTAGTGATTGGGAGAACATGCATCTCCGGTTGTCCTGCCTCTCCTATCAGCATCTTCCAGTCCAAAGGCATTTTTAATTTATATTTTCCAATTTGTAGTACTGCCGCCGGTGCGTTAAAACTTTCTAGAAATATTAGTGGAATATAAAAAAAGTCTGGATTATCTGGATCCGAATTATCTAAGACTGCAAACCTGAGTTTTTCATCAACCCATTCCGGTATTTTTTCTAATCTATATGTTCTATCGTCGAGTGTTAATATTTTCATTTATTTTGTATAAGGGTTATCATAATTTATCTTTTCTATAGTATACGGGTAATTGGCCTCTTTGTAAAACTTTTTCCTTGCCCCCAAGTGTCTTTTCGCAAACTTGCAACTGCTGGTAATATCCCATATCTGGACATTATCCTTGTCCTCTGCTTTACGAATACCTCTTCCTATACTCTGTATGACCCTTACAAAAGACTTACCAGGTTCAATAAGAACAAGATTAAATATCCTAGGAATATTGATACCAACACTAGCCACTCCATATGTGGCAATAATAATTTTATTTGTCGCTGTAGATACTTCATCGTATTGTTCCTTTCTGTCTGTGTTTTTGGTTGCTCCAGATACGAAAACTGAATCTTCCAATTGCTCTTGTAGTATGTCACCTGCAGATATTCTGTCTACAAGTATTAGTGTGTTTCCTGATGAGGATATATCTTTGATGGTGTTGGCCACCCATTTCATTCTGACTTTATCCGTAGTTAGCCATTTCAGCTCTTCTCCGTATGTTTTGAATTGTGGATGAT
>JGI24004J15324_10000569_pt1 | contig 15053 bp, 36 predicted proteins | sample LinPmetageLP32_FD_15324 | JGI IMG/M metagenome (IMG submission 15324)
TGGCACATTGAGGCATCATGCAATTCATCGTCTGCTGTTCTTACATAGTCGATGTAGTTATCTTGCCAATCTAATCTTTTTTGCATGTTGGCAATTCGTTTTTGTAGTTCCTTTACTGTCATTATTTATTTTTAAGTTGATTAATAAATTCTACTACTACACTATGAACTATCTTTATATCGCAAGTCCACATCGCATCCATAATAGCATCCCATTCAAAAGTATTGTCTCCAGTACAGAAACATTTTTTGACTACAGGCATTAGCCAATCCCATGATTTATGATACTTGTAGTCGCTTTCCTTATATATAGACAGACCTGTACTTTTCAAATCCATAAATTCTGCTATTAGTTTATTATCTTTCATAGTTTGTTTTTTTGATTTTCGTTATTTATATGCATAAAAACATCAAAAATAGACACATCTTCAACGGGATCTAATAAGTCCATTTCTTCCGAAGTTTTTAAGTATTGATTGCTTTTAATCCAAAACACTACTGCTTTATAGAACTCCTCAATACCTTCTAATCCATCTTGATTGTCCCCATCTTTGTAATAGTATTCTGCCAACATTTCTATTGTAGAACTTAAAGTATGAGTGGCTATTTTTTCAATTACAGGCATTAGCCAATCCCAAGATAGGTCAAAAAATAGTTCATCAAAACAATTGCCACCATTCGTGACGTATACAATCTGTGGCATCACCATATTGTTGTCATACCATCCGATGTTTTTCTCTGAGGTAAACCCCATAAATTCTGCTATTAGTTTATTGTTATCTCTTAAATCTAATGCTCTACGCAACATCACATCTGCGTTAAGACTTACTCTGTTTTCTTGTTCTTTTTCTGATAATCTCATATTATATAGTTTAATTTTGTGACTTATGTCGTGGATAGGGAAGAATCGAACTTCCCTTGCACCATGCTATCCTTTACTCTGTGGTTAGTAATCTAACTTCTCCACAATATTCAAAACCTGATTCCCCTGTTTTTGAACACTCTAATTCATATACCCATTCATTTTCAAATACTTTAACATTTTTTTCAGTATTTATAATTCTAATAGGTAAATCTTGTGGAAGGTTTTTTAATTTCTGAATTAATTCTTTTACGTTCATATTATTTGTTGTTTAAAATTTCATTCATTAATATATACATCTCATCATAGTTGTGTTTTTTGTAACAGGAAACGCAAAAACCTTTGTCGTTTACCTCTACTTCAACTTTAATAATTTTATCTTTAACCTGTATTGGAGCGTGTTCTTTACCTAATAAATAGCAACATATACATAAAAGCATAATCGCAAAAATTAATGTAAAAGTGTCTTTTTTGTTCATTTTTAGTGTTTTTTAATGTTTTTGTTAATATTTGGCTTGCATATCTCAACGCTAAGCGACTTTCTCTTGCTAGTTGATAGCTGAGTACCTTTTTTTTTAAGGCAGTTGCTTGTTGTTAATTATTATAATGTTACGTTCAAATCCTTTATAATATTGTTGATTTGATATTGTAATTTTTGCGCAGTATGTGAGTCGCCTTCCATCATTGCTTTTGCTTGCTGAATTTCCAATCGGTGTAATTCTTCTGCGTTTAAAGTTTGTAAATAGTTTTTCATAAATTCCATATTTTATTTAATTTAAGTTAGTATTTTAATTTATTTTTTAATATTTCTCCTTGTTTTATTACAGGATTATTTATACTTCCGTTTTTAACCATTAAATTATATTTTTTCTCTGCTTCTTCTATTGTTTTAAATAATCCATTAGAACAAAACGGATTTGTTGTTGTTTCATAAACTGCATAGCTATTTCCGTTTGCGTATGGTTTTATTAATCTTATAAGATTTACAAATGTTTCATCTTTAAAATTTGTATATTTTATTAACGGACTATTAAAAACTCTTTTAGGTAATTGTAAGTAACTCATATTATTTGATTTTAGTTAAATTAAATTTTGTTTCTATTGTTTGTATTTCACAACCACCCCACCAATCATCACAATCAAAGTAGAAGGAAGTATCAGTAATTATTTTTGTTTCGTTTTCTTCATTATCGAGGTCAAAATAGTTTTCTTGAAATTCTTTTTTAAGGTGTTCTTTTGCCTCATCAAGTGATAAGTAAACTCCCAATGTACGAGAGTCAAGAGGTGTTCCACCAACGTACTCATTTAATAAAAATAGTTCCATATTTTATTTAATTTAAGTTAATTTTTGTTATAATTCTGTGAGGTTCTCCCTCATTAAATTGTGATACTGATGTGTAGTCTGTTTCCATATAATTATTGTGTTCCTCTAAAAATTCATAAAGGTCATAAAAGAAATACATAACATTATCATCTGTTTCTTCATATTTATAAAATGCCATAGTTAATTTATTTAAGTTAGTATCCTAATTTATTTTAATTTTATCTACTATTAATTTCAGTTGGTCAATTACTATATCTAACATTTCCCCATCACTAAGATAATGCTCAGAGCAATCATCTTCTGAATATTTTGGATTTTCTACCATATCTATAAGGTTTTGTAAATGTGTTTGCTTTTCACGAATCTTGTCAATGATAGTGTCAAACTGCTCATGTCTTAAAAGATGGTGGTTTCTCAAGTCTCGTAAATCTTGCATTATATTCTCCATAAGTTTATTTTAAGTTATTAATTAATCTAAATTGATAGTCGTAGTCATCAAATCCTGTGTAAAACACATCTCCATTGTCTTGAGGATATTTTAATTCTTCTCCCCAATCCATACCAACAACCATAAATTCAGACTTGATAATAAACGTATTCATTTTATAGTCTATCTCATTAATTTGATCCTTATACTCTTTTTTGGTCAATCGAACAACATCATTAATATTGCACATAATCATAAAGGCATATGTGTCTTTGGTTTCCCAAACTTGATAGCTTCCATTGTTATTGTCATAACCTGTAAAACAATAGCCATCTCCGTTATCTGTGGGCTTTACTTCAGTATATTCCATTTCTGAGTATCTCCTTACATCAGACTTAACACCTTGAGCATTGGATAAGGCTCTTTTGTATGCCCATTTTAACGCTGATTTACGATAGCTAAATTGTTTTGTGTCTACTCCGTTTTCGGATGAGTAACCCTCTCCGTTCCAAGTGTCTATAACGATATATTTTTTCATTTTGTTTTGTTGTTAGTTAGTGTTTTCTGATAGTTATTTTAGTACTTTCATTTTCCTCATAAGAAGATAAATAAATATGCATGTTAACAGAATTCATATCTCTATTATAAGACATTTCATCCTTATAAATTTCTGTTTTAATTCCAGCAGTTCTGAAACCATCATTAACAAATAAGTTTAAATAAGCGTTATCTGTTCCGAATCTTTCTTCTGCTTGTGCTATCCAGTTTTTTAAATCTTTTATTGTTTTAATTTGCATAGTTATTTTTTTAATTAATAATGTCTTTTACCACCACAACCCCACAACGAACAAACGAGGTAGGGCAAGAGCAGTAGAGAGGTTTTTATATCTCAGCCATAATTGAAAGCGATACGTAAAAGAGCATAAATACTCCAATTAAAAAGATTAAATCTTTAAACGTGTGTATGATTTGCTTTCTGCTGAATAAGTTTAAAAATGTTTTCATAAGTTTATTTTAAGTTATTAATTTTGTTTTGTTCTCCGTTTATTTTTATAAAATCCTCAGCCCAATTATCACAAAGGATAGTATAAAATTTATGCTCTGAACATCTAGAAACAGGCTTAAACCCTTTTTCAATTAAATAATTTAAACCTTGTTGGGCAATATCTCCAGTTTCATAACAATAGGATAAAACAACGCTTTGCGTTTTGTCTGTGTGGTATCTTTTAGGCTCTGAAATTTTAACTCTTGCCCCTCTGTGATTTGTTGCCCCTAAATAAGAGATATTAAATTTTCTGTAATTTTTGATTTCGTGTATAAGCATATTATAAGTGTTTATCATTGTTTTGTTTTTTAATTATTTATTATTAAATTCTATTTCCGTAATCTTCTTCAGTCATATCAATTTTAGAATCCCAAATAATGCCCTTAGATTCAATTTTATCTTGTGCTTTTTCCATAGCTTCAAAATCTTGCTTTCTTCTATCCATTTTTGAAAGTTCTAAACTATAAAGAATAACTTGTAATTCTTTTTTTGTGAATGATATTGTCATTTTGTTTTGTTGTTAGTTAGTATTTTTACCACCACAACCTCGCTTATTTCTAAGCGAGGCAGTGAAGTTTTAAAATGTTTATCTACCCAAAATGGTATAACCATTTGTTGAGGTCAGAAAACCTTTTTGAATACTTTTTGACGCGTCAATACATCCCGCAATATTTAAAGAATAATGCGTATGAGTGTTTGATTTTACCACCTCTTTTAATTTTATTTCTAACTCCTCTAAACCTTCCGAAGAGTTTTGAGGCTCGTTTTGAATAAATCTGCTTAGCACTATTGACAAGCGCGCTAAATCTGAATTTGTAAATTTTGATTGCATAATGTTTAGTTTTAATTAATAATAATACTAATATACAAATAAATTACAATAAATAAACAATTTAATTAATATTTGTTTAATCTCTTGAAGCTATTTATAGTCGTTCTAAATAATATAATTGACCCTGTAAAACGTTTAATGTTTTATTTTCTTTGCGTGGGCAACTCTAAACCTCTAAGCGCAAGAGTTCAGAAGTTAGAGCGACAAGCTAACGCAATATAGAATTTGCGCGTAAGCGTGCGCGCGTGCGAGCCTGTGCGTTGACCATACCCCACAAAAAAAAGCCAGAAAGTTTGAGCAAAAACTTTTTTAACTTTTTGATTTAGTAAAAAAAAAATCGTTTTTCGTTTAGGGGTTGGTGGTCATATTATATATATGACCCAAACGCTATATATTTCTGATAATTTTTTTGTATCTTTACTTCTTAAAACTAATTATAAATAACTTTTATCATGAACGGATTAACAATAAAAGACGGAAGACTTATCAATAATAGACCCGATGGTATGACAGGTATTCAGCAGGCTGCAAATATGAAAAGAATAGTAGATGAAGATCGTAAAATAAAGATGATTGCGGACGGAATTGAAAGAGCAGAGCAAAGAAAAAGATTCTCAATGTAATATATTTCCCTAGTAAATTGAGTAAGAAAGAGTGAGGTAAATTTTATTTCACTCTTTTTTTATACACCAAAACGTCGAAATTATACAAAAAAATGCTGCTTTGAGGTGTTTAATGCTGATTTAATGCTGGTTTTTTTTGCATTCAGCATTGTTTAAATATTTAATAATCAGTTAGTTATATTAATTAATGCTGATATGCTGATTTGAACCCCAATACTTTCTCAAAGATTAATTATATAAATATATAAAACTGTGAGAGAGAAGTATAGACTATAAGTTCAGCATTCTGTCATGGCTGTTTATAAAGATTTATTATGTATATTTGTAACAAATTAAATCCAATATATGTTAGAACAAGGCTACAATCCAAAAGACCTTCATTTCGATAGTGTAGGTAGAAAAAAGTTAGTACAAGGAATCACTAAAATTTCAAAAGCAGTTAAAAGCACTTTAGGCCCTAGAGGTAAGACTGTATTAATAGAATCCAAGGCACATACACACGGAATAACGGTTACTAAAGATGGAGTCACAGTAGCTAAATCTATAGACTTATTAGACCCTGTGGAGAACCTTGCGGTGAAGATGATGAAAGAGGCAGCGGACCGCACATCTAGTACGGCAGGAGACGGGACAACGACTGCGATTGTGTTAACCGAGGCTATAGTCAAGTCAGGCATACAGCATATAACGGATAAGCTTAATGGGACGCAGGTTTTGCGTGATATTAACAAACACACTTCTAACATAGTAAAGAGGTTACAAAAAAAGTCTAAAAAATTAACGCCAAGGCGTTTATTAGATGTAGCTACTATTTCTGCAAATAATGATAAAGAGATAGGTAAGATTATATCGAAGACATATCAAGCGGTGGGTAACGATGGGATAGTAACTGTGGAGAACTCACAGACTCAAGAGACCTATCATGAGGTAACAAAAGGAATATTAGTTGAGCGAGGTTATACATCTTCTTTGTTTGTGAATAACCAAAAGAAAGATGAGTGTATATTAGAAGACGTAAAGATATTAGTAGTAGATCAAGAGATTAATAATATATTGTCTATTGAAAAAATCTTGAAGCCTATCATAAATAGTGGTGATAGATTACTTATCATAGGCACATGCAATAACAATGTAATTAATACTCTAGCTGCAAACGTAGTTCGTAATGGACTGAAGTTTTGTAATATACAGCCTCCTCAATTTGGTTATAAGCAACACGAGCTTATGGCGGATATAGCATTATCGGTAGGGGCGAAGTATTTCTCAGAAAAAACTGGTGATGACCTAAGTCTTATAAGTTCAGCTGACCTAGGGCACGCGTCTAAGGTTATCGTTGGAAAAGACAACACGGTTATAATTAGAAGCGAGGCGGAAAATCCAGAAGTCTCTACTAGAGTTGAAGAGTTATGGTATCAGCACAAAACATCGAAGGCTAAACACGAAAGAGATTTTGTATTACAAAGAATAGCTAGTTTAAGTGGAGGTATAGGTGTTATATACGTAGGAGGAAATTCTGACATAGAGCAAAAAGAAAAGTACGATAGAGTAGATGACGCTGTATGTGCGGTTAGATCAGCACTAGAAGAAGGTATACTACCTGGTGGAGGAATGGCTCTGTATAACGAAGCATTACAAATTTTAGATGTTGCTCACGAATCTGCAGAAGACAAGGCCGCTATAACTATATTAAGCGAATCGCTTAAAGTTCCTAATGCGCAGATACTAGAAAACGCAGGGCTAACGACAAAAGGTATAATGGAGGACTTTGTTATACCGTCTTATGGCTATGATGTAAAAAACCTAGTTAGCGGTGATATGTACAAGATGGGTATTATAGATCCTGTTAAAGTTACAAAAAACGCACTGCTTAACGCAGTGTCGGTTGCCACAACTATATTAAGCACCAACGCTATCATTACATTAGCTAGAACATATGAAACGAATAAATAAAATAATCTGTCCTGAATGTAGAGCTAATTTATTGTGGGGCGGTGACAATGAATATGATGATTATGGTAAAGACGGTGACGGGATAGTTTCGAACTATACATGCGTTAATAAAGAATGCGAAGTAGAAGATGTAATAATTTATAAAAATTAATATGAGACCAATAAACAAATACATAATAGTAAAACAAATAAAAGAAGAACTAAAAACCAGTTCTGGATTACTGTTATCGTCTGACGATGCGAAAATGTTTAGATATAAAAAGGCAGTGATAATAAAAAAAGGAGATAACGTAGAGAATATGTCTGCTGAAGATATAATTTATTATGACAAAGCAGCTGGACATGAGATCTTACTAAAAGATGAACCTCACACGATTATTCTTGAGAGAGATGTCGTTGTTGTTTTATAGATTTATTCATTTCTTTAATTAAATTTCTATAAACTTTGTCGTTATAACTGACGTTTGCATTAAACAAAGGATTTCTTTCTGAAATCTCCTCACCATTTAATTTCTTATATATAGTATCTATAATTCTTCTACATTTATAAGAAACTTCGTATAAAGTAGCTTGATTACCTTTTCTTTTTCTCCAAACATGTATCCAATCATCTCTTAGTAAACGATCAAATCTATTTACATCCCAAGACATCAGCTCTTCAAACTCTTTAAACTTAGATTTATTGAATCTTTCTTCGCTATATAAGAATAATAGCATTTCTAAATCAGGCGTTGACAAACCGTATTTGGCTTTTACCCAGTATCTTATAACTCTCCAGTATTTTAAATAGTTATTTTTATACGTATTCAATTTGTAAATGGTTTTTTAGCTGCATTAAAACTTTACACTTTTCATAATCTTCTTGTTCTTCGAAATAAGAAATCATATGATCTACATCCTCTATCTCTATAATATCTGCAACTGGATCAAAAGGTAAAATAATTTCGTCTAAATAAAAAACAATATCATCTAAATTTTGTTTACCCATAAGTATATTATATCCTACCCTCATTCCAACCGTGTAATTTTCTAAAAAATTATCCATATCTTTGTAAAGATAATAATTTTAAAAATAAACATTATGCCAAAAGTAGGAGGAAAATCGTACCCATACACAGCAGCTGGAATGAAACAAGCAGCAGCAGCAAAAAAAAAGAAAAAGAAAAAGAAAAAGAAATACTAAATGGCTAAGAAAAAGAAAATGAAGAACCCGTGTTGGAAAGGGTTTATAGCTTACGGAATGAAAAAAGGAAAAGGCGGCAAGCCCGTTCCTAACTGCGTTCCTAAAAAGAAAAAGTAATGGCAAAAAAATTCAAAGTACATAATATGTACAGTAAAACAGGGATAGTTAAAAAAGCCTCTACAATGAAGCAACACCTATCTCTTAAGAAAAAAGGCTATACCCATAAGAAAAAATAATGGCCATCAGAAAAACCACAAAAGGTAAGGGCGCTAATTATAGACCTACTAAGAAAGGAGCAGGTATGACTAAGAAGGGGGTGGCAGCTTATCGAAAGGCTAATCCTGGGTCAAAATTAAAAACTGCCGTAACCGGCAAGGTAAAACCTGGCAGTAAAGCAGCAAAAAGAAGAAAATCATATTGTGCCAGAAGTTTAGGTCAATTAAAAAGAAGTAGTGCGGCGACAAGGAACGATCCTAACTCCAGAATAAGACAAGCTAGAAGAAGGTGGAAGTGCTAAAAACACACATTAAAAATATCACTATATTTGTATAAACTAAAATTAATATTATGAAACAAGGATATAACTCAAGACTCAACGAGTCATTAGGAGAAAGAAACGGAAAGAAATCTCAATCTATGAAAGATAGAAGAGACGAATCTAAAGCAATGTCAAAAAAATCTTATGGACATTCTTACGGTGCAGATAAATCTATGTCTTATAGACATAAGCATCCAGAGCATGTACATAATGTAGGTAGACATATAGGATCTCTTATAAGTAAAAAATAATGGCTAATTGGATTCAAAAAGCTTTTGCTAAATCAAAAGCAAAAGGAAGAACAGGCAGATGTTCAGGTAGCAGATTTGGAAGCAAGTCTTGCCCACCAGGATCAAAAGCTTACAATATGGCAAAAACATTAAAAAAACTTAGAAAAAAACGATAAATGATCAAAGGAATATATTGGTTAGCTAGTAAATTAAGCGCATTAGGAGAAGGATTGATTTTTATAAAATCACAATTTCAGTGTGGATGGAATTTTTTAATGATTAAGTTAACATTTAATGTAAAAGATTGTCCTAACAAATTATGTAAATGCAAGTAATGAAATCAAGAGGATTTGGTGATGACCTTGAAAAAGTTTTTGAAAAAACAGGAGTAAAGAAAATAGTAGAAAAAATAACTAAAGGAAAAGACTGTGGGTGTAACGATAGACGTGATGCTTTAAATAGATCTTTCCCTTATCAAAAATAAAAAATAATGGCATATCAAAAACTACAAGCGGGAAGAGCTTCAGCAGTAACCCCAAGTGATACAGTAGAAATTGCTTCAGTCACAGGCGGATCAAACAATGGATGTGTTTTATTCGCAGGAGTTGGAGGAGACGTTAGAATTTTAACTGTTGGTGGAGATGATGTAGTACTAAAAAACATTGCTAATGGTCAATTCATTCCAGTGCAAGTTTTAAAAGTATTCGCAACCAATACAACAGCAACTAATTTAGTAGCTCTCTGGTAATATGACTATATCAATAAGCATAATAATCTAATATATCCATTTAATACGGTGCGTCTGTAAAAGCTGGGAAAATTTTAATACATAAAAAACTATGGAAGAATATTTTACACAATCAAACAGTTTGCTTCTAGATATCGAAGTAACATATACAACAGTAGACAATGGCACAAGAAATATCCGAAGGGACTAAACTTACATTAGATTTAAAAACAATAGGAATGATTGTAGGATTTGCAGTCTCACTATCTTCAATGTATTTTGTTTTACAGGCAGATATTGCTAAAGCAATGGTAATGCCAATACCAGAAGTCTCAAAAACTGAATTTCAATATAAAGATGAAATTATTCGTCAAACAATAATGGACACCCAAGAAGATGTTGCTGAAATAAAAGAAACATTAAAACTATTAGAAACCAGAATATTTGAATTAACAAAATCAAAATGAAAATATGGTTAATCTTACTACTACTAACATTTAACATTTCTGAAGCGCAAATTCCTAACGGCGTTATAATTGTTCAATATAATTCAGATTGGAACAAAGCCAATGAAATTAAAGTTAAGAAGATAAAAGATGTAGACATACTTAAACTATATCTATCAGAACATCCAAATATATTCGAAAAAAATAAGATAAAATATTTACCTACTTTAGTTTTATACAAAAACAAAGAAGAGGTAATCAGGATAGAAAGCGACCTGTCGTTAGAACTACCAGAAAACGTTTCTGAAATTATGTATGATGAAATAGAAAAATTAATAAAAAAAAGATTTTAAAATGAAAATCAACAAAGACATTAAACAATTATTTTTATTTATTATATTATTTTGGTCTACAGCCATAATGTGTGTTCAAGCTCAACAGCCTGAAGCATTAGGTAAAAAAAAATTTTTTAAAAATTTATATGAAAGTTTATTTAAGTACTCAACTCTTTATGCAGCTGGAAATATAAACAATTCATACGAAGCTCCAGTAAAAGATTATTTTGTTAGAACAAATCCAGACGGAGGTCTATATGATATTCCTGTAGTAGTAGATGGTACAGAAAAAAATCCTTTTGACTATAGGTATAGCATTGGCGTCAGAAAATTAGCCAGGTTTGATTACGAGCAAAAAGGTAAAAACTTTTACGACGGAACAGAAAATAACGTTGGATTATCATCACCGACCGCAGCTTATGAAGGATTTGAATATGTGTTAAATTGGGAAAAAGAAAGAGAAAGAGGAGAAGAATTTAATAACTCTAGATTGTTTATTAGACACACAGGAAAAAATCACATATTAAAACTAGAACAAAGAGAAAGAGGTAATGTTGATTTTAAATATAAGTCAGCAGAAGCTAGATTTAGATTGCCCATTGGAAAAATGTTTAGTTTGTCGGCAGGCGCAATAGCAAGAACTCACGAAAAAGCATATGGATATAACCCTGTAGAAATATGGTTAAACGAAACACAAGTTTATGATGACGGACAAGGGAATGTGTTTGAATATCCGCAAAACCCATGGTACACACTTGGATTTCAATATGGATATGACGATCATTACGTTACAATTACTGATGAAGAAACTGGAGAAGTAACGAACGACTGGTATTGGACAGATCCTGAAGGAGAAGTAATAGCATATAGTGATTTAGATTTTAGAGAAACTGTATTTGCTGATCTAATGAATCGATACAACAGAGAAATTTGGAATTCTTTAGATGCATATGCAGAAATTGCTCCAATATTAGGATTTGATTTTTATTATTTTACTAACAAGTTTTGGGTTCACTCATATGCTAGTTGGATTATGCCTCATCACAAATACTTCAAAGGCGATGAAGATTTTAGTTATTTAAACAGGAATAATTGGGGGTTAGGAGGATTGATACAAGATTCTAAACTTGAACAATGGGATGATTATCAAGCCGGCTTTATATTCGGAGCTGTTGTAAAAAAAGACATAGGAGTATTCGTAGAAGGAGAGTACACTAAGTTTTGGGATTCTGAAATATTCAACGTGCACTTTGGAGTAAACTACATACTTGACTAATGAAAAATATTTCTGAACACATAACCTACAGGGAAGCAACAAAATCATCAACAGCGATTAGAAAAGGATTAGATAATACTCCAAACATGGAAGAACTTTCTAATATGGAGTTAATTGCAGAAAAAATTTTTGAACCATTACGAGATCACGCAAACGGACCTATAAAAATAAATAGTTTTTTTAGAAGTCAATCTTTAAATAAAGCTATAGGCGGAGCATCAAAAAACGGAATACAGACTAGCCAGCATTGTAAAGGGCAAGCAATTGACCTAGATGATCAATATGGTTATTTAACAAACGCTCAAATGTTTCACTATATAAAAAATAACTTAAACTTTGATAAAATTATTTGGGAGTTTGGTAACGACACAAATCCAGACTGGGTACACGTGAGTTATGTCAACGAACAAAAAAACAGAAACGAAGTTTTAGTTGCGTATAGAGAAAAAGGAAAAACAAAATACAAGTACTATGGCTAAAAAAAAGTTTTCTGAAACAAAAATTGGTGCTTTTTTAACTAAAGCAGCCCCAGGAATATTAAACGTAGCTGGAGATATCCTCCCTGACGCTGGAGCATTTGGTTTAATTAAAAACCTAATAATAAAAGACGAAAAAATGCCTCCTGAAGACAAAGAAAAAGCTTTATTGCTATTAAAGCAAGACATGACTGAAATGGAAGAAGTATCAAAACGCTGGATGTACGATTTAAAATCTGATTCATGGTTAAGTAAAAACACCAGACCCATGGCATTAATATTTTTAACAGTATCAATGATTTTATTAATATTTTCAGATAGCATAGGAGATGTATTTACGGTAGACCCAGGATGGATAGACCTTTTAAAGTCACTTCTTATAACCGTCTATGTCGCATACTTCGGTTCGCGTGGATATGAGAAAGGTAAATCAATGTCTAAGAAATAAAATGTTTATCTTTGTAGTATGGCAAGGATAAGCACATACATAAAAGATCCAACTGTTGTAGGTAACGATAAGTGGATAGGAACCGATTCTCAAAATAATAATCAAACTAAAAATTTTACTGCAACTGCAGTTGCTCGTTTTATAAATGATAGTGGCGCAGAAGAACAAAACCTTCGTTATAGATACAACACATTACCCTTCCCGGGGTTGACACCACCAGGAACTATAAATTTCGATCCAGTTCAGGGATCGGTAGTAAATTTTAATACTATAACGTCAATGATCTTAAGTAAATTTACAACAAGGTCACCTCAAATAGACGTATCTTCATTTTATACTTCACCTTTAATAGCTTCTGATGTTTTAATAAGTCAAACTAATGATTTAGATCAGTGGGCGATATATAGATGGAACAGCTCTACTCAAAATTTAAAAAACTCAAAGTATTACGACATAGGGTTAACATACATTTCTGGAAACGGTAGCTTGAAGGAGGATAAAGATTATTTCATATCTTTGCTGACGTATGATGCGGCCGGACAAACTGATAGAAATTTTGTTTTTACGCAAGGCGTTCCGTCGTCAACATGGGTTATAGATCACAATTTAAATAAATTTGCTTCAGTTTCGGTAGTTGACACGGCAAAAACTACAGTTTTTGGAGAAATAACATATAACACATTAAACAAATTAACAATTACTTTTTCTGCAGCATTTGCAGGCCAAGCATATTTAAACTAACAACATGGCAATAAATTTTTTAAACACGGTTGATTTAAATAAGAATCAACTTAATCAAGCGGTAATACAGAATGTCGCATCCGACCCAGCGTCAGGCGTTGTTGGTCAAATAATATTCAACACCACGGTAGACTCTTTAAAACAATATGTCGCTGACACAGGTGGTGGATCGGCAGGCTGGGAATCAATAGGCGGTGATATACAAAAAGTAGATGGCGGGACTTATATAACGGTAACTGACCCTAACGGACCAATACCTATTGTAAATCACGATTTAACAACCAGATCAAACACTACATCGACAGCATCACCAGCATACGGTGCTAATTTTACAGCCCTTGACTCTATAACGACAAACACAACTGGTCATGTTACAGCAGTTAATACGAAAACAGTAACACTACCAGCTGATACCAATGAAACATATACATTACCTGTAACAGCAGGTACGGTAGCACCAGGAGCGCCAACAAGCGGTAAAGTGTCTTTAACAGCAGGCGGAACAGGAGCCGGAGTAAAATCAACAGTAGAATTTGTAGGTACAACTGGCAGAATTGATATAACAAGTGTTAATCAAAATAACGGTAGTATAACTATTAACCTAACAGACGATGTCACAATAGCTGATAATTTAACGGTTAGTGGTATAATAAGCCAAATTCAAACAGGTGAAACAAATACTCTTTCTAGTCCTTTAGACATGGGGGGAACTACAGGTACACCTGCTCCTAACAAAATACTCAATGTTGCTACTGGTACGGTTGCTACAGACGGTGTTAACTTAGGTCAAGTTGAAGCATTAGTCGCTGGTTTAGGATCTTTTCAAGGAGGTTATAACGCAGCTACAAATTCACCAGCATTAAGCGGTGGAAGTAACGTTGCTGTAGGTAATGGAGATTTTTATGTAGTAACAAACCCAGGTACTTTATTTACTAAAGTATTAGAGGTTGGCGACTTTATATTTGCTAATACTAATATACCAGCAAACAGTAGCCCTGTTGAATCTGATTATATATTTGTTATATCAGACGCTAATATAGCAGGCGCTGGATCAACAGATGGCGGTACGCAAAAAGGTGTAGCTGGTTTTGATTCAGCTAGCTTTAATGTATCAGCCTCTGGTTGGGTACAATTAGATGCGCAAAAAAATCCAAACGGAGCAAAACAATCTTTAAATAATACAGCGCCGTCTTCAAGGGCAGAGGCTGGAGGCGTAACAACATTCACTATAGATTTAGCAGCTGCTAGTTTATTTGGAACAGGTGCTTTATCTGAAAACGTTAAAGCAGAAGTTACTGATGGATCGGCACCTTATGAAACTGTTTATGCTTGTGTTACAAGAAGTGGTTCTGCTAGTATGGCTATAGGGTTTACGGGTTCTATAGCAAATGACGCTTATCAAGTACTGCTTACACACGTATAATATTAATTCAAGTCAATGTACTAAATGGCATTAAAGTTTTTAAATAATGGATATTTCGCCGGTAAGGTAGGTATTGGAACAGAAAGTCCTACAGCTAAATTACATGTTTCAACGGGGTCAAGTGGCGCTACTGTTTACTCAGGTTATAATGACATGGTAATAGAAGGA
>JGI24004J15324_10000571_pt1 | contig 15044 bp, 21 predicted proteins | sample LinPmetageLP32_FD_15324 | JGI IMG/M metagenome (IMG submission 15324)
CCCCAGCCCCAGCCATCGCCAGAGCCAGAGCCATCGCCACCGCCCCAGCCCCTGCCACCGCCCCAGCCCCAGCCATCGCCAGAGCCAGAGCCAGAGCTAGAGCTAGAGCTTTCTTCATGCCCGTGGTGCCTATTCTTCAATAAATTTGACATAGGTTTCTTCTGCTTTTTCGGTTGTTGGAATGTACTCAATAGCGTTTGTTAAATAAACGTCGCCAGTTCTTTGAAGTGGGCCGCCTGTAATTCCGTGACTAGCAACCTTAGAAAGTGACAAAGCGCCAGACCATTCCCAAAGGCGCATAGAATCAACCAAGTGGCATTCATGCCCGTTAGCCTCTTTTAGCGTGCCAATGTGAACGCCAGCCGAGTACGTACGAACAACAACCCGCTTCCCCAGCATTGGGTTGTTGTTCGTTTGATTTTCACCAAACATAGCAATCAACTCTTTGATTTCACCTAGTGTTAATTTATTTATTTCTTCATTCATCGCTTTTTTCTCCTTTTATTTAGCGTTAAATTTCTTAAATGGCTTAGGAATAATACCGCCTATGGTATTTGTATTCTCTATCACCTGAATTGGTTCCTGATAATTCTTGACGAACATTATAGTTTGGAAAGAATAAAGGCACAAAAACCCCGTCACTATTCCCAAAATAAACGGCCTTACAATTGATTGCCTTTTCCGTCTTTGCATTTTTATTACTGGATACATTTAAGCTACCCTCCTTATTTTGTTGCTCCATAGTTTTTCTTCCTTTTCTTTTAAATGCCTTTTTTTCGTTAAAGCATCTTGCACAAAGTCAAAAATCTTATTTGCGTACTGGTGTCCCAAGTCTATATCTTCACAAATTCCGTCTAACTGGCCATATTCAAAAAACCAAACAGAACGCATATATCTTTGGCAAAGTTTAGTTCCTTTTGTTTCCCCAAAAACGCGGGACCGCTTGTTTTCATGATTGTGAACTATTTTATTTGAAAATTCTCTGTATTGAATATCAATGCTATCTCCAACAGTTGGGATTTTAAAAGGATATATAACTTCAGAAGTGTGTTTATTTATAACTTCTAGCCAAAGTTTTTTTTGTGGTGTCATTGTTCTTTCTCCTTAAACTAATAGTATAAACTTATTGATTAAGTGTCAATAACCTTTCCAATATTTTTTAGATTTTTCTTTTCTTTTTTCTCTATAATCAGGGTTTATGTGGCTATAAATAGACCCATGAGATTTTTTCATGACCCAGGCTATTTGCTTATAGGTAAAGTTTTTCTTGTAAAGCGCGTTAGAAACACGCTTTTTCTTCTCAAATGCCTCTTTAATGCGGCTATTATCCGTTATTTCTTCTCTTGTGTAGCCAAAATCATCAAGAATAATATTGATTATTGCGTCAATATGCTTTTGCCATTTCTCAGTCATTTTTTAAACCATGCCTTTGCTTTGTTTTTGCTTATACTTGTATCTTATAAAGTTATTGATTTTCTGTCAATATGTTTTATTGCTTTTTTTAAAAATAAATTATGCTAGTATTGTTTTATGAAGTTTTGTATTCCAACCAGAATATTGTTACCAAGAAAAACAAAAAAAGATATTTCTTTTCCGTTGAATGTAAATACCTTTGCAAACCAGCATCACAGAATAAAATATAACGCAAAAGAGATTTTTTATGACTACATTGATAGTTTGAATTTAAAACAAAAATTTACAAAGCCTGTGCGTATTCATTATAGATATTACGCGGAGCAATTAAGAAACTTTGACGAATCAAATATTGGCGGGGGACTAGATAAGTTTTTGTGTGATGCCCTGGTTAAGTCAAAAATTCTAATCGATGACAATTACAAACATGTCAAACACTACACTTTTGAATATATCGGAATAAAAAAAGATTATGACTGGGGCAGAGATGACTTAAAAGGTTATTGCGAAGTTATAATAAACACAGTTGATTAGATAAGCTTTTCTTCACAATATATACCACATTCAAAATCCATTAAAAGTTGACCATCATCGCAATCAACTGGCAATTCGTCCAAAAAGCGCCTTTCTGCGTCTGACACCTTCCACAATTTGACACCTAATTCTCTTGATACGCGGCAACGGCTTTCAAAAACTTCAGGGTGTGTTCGTCTGACCAAATTCCAATACTTTGCATACTGCCCCTTTACGCAACCTATACAATTCGCATTAGAGTACCCCAAGTCATAAATGGCTGGCCTTTTAATTCCTGCTTTGTGCAAAAATTCAAAACATTTGCGCTTTGAAATTCCCTCTTCAATTAATATAGGCAAAAGATTTTCGCGCTCCGTTAATATAAATCTATCGTATCTGTGTTTTTCTTCCAATGTAAATCCAAGAACAAGCCAGTCAGAATGATTTTTACTTTCCCATTGCTTTCTTGCCTCTTTTTTTAGCTCAACAGTGCATCTTGCGCCTTTGTGACCGGCAATATATTTTGTATCACGAAAAACATCATTTACTCTATTTGATGGATACTTGTAATTAGTAGCAAATTCAATTTTTTGACCAAACCATTCTTCACAATCTTTAAGAAAACGAAGATTGTCCGGATGTTCATCTGCTATAGGATTATTTACAATCTTAATTTCACAAATATCTTGATATCGCTCAAGTGTGCGCTTTGCTGCTACAGCACTAGCGGCCCCACAAGAAAACCAAACAGTAATAATATCGTTTTCTTTTATCAAATTAAATCTCCTTGCTCTGTTTTTGTTTCTGGCGCGGCAACAAATAAATCAGGCTGCTTATACGCCTCTTCAATACGCTTACAGGCTATATCAAAATAATCCTCATCAAGCTCTATGCCGATAAACTTGCGCCCCATCTTAGCGCATGCAACGCCCGTTGTGCCGCTGCCCATAAAAGGGTCAATAACAACACCGCTTGTCCAAGAAACAAAAACCTCCATCAGGGTCACTGGTTTTTCTGTAGGGTGAAAATTATTGCCCGTTCTATCAGCCTTTATAACGTCATTGGGTCTTTTATTAGGAAAGAAGTGTTTTTTGCCATTGTAGAATGATATTAATTCAGTCTGCCTTCCATGTTCGTGATTTAAATCACCCATCGAATGATGGTTTTTAACCCAAGTTATGACGCTTTGTGGCTGTTTAATATCTTTTAAATTATCCCATCTATGAAAAATATATTTACTATGAGATGCTGGGTATTGGCATATCCATTCGAGAAATTTTGTTTCTTTGTCATTAGCGATAGCCTTGTGCTTTGTGTCTTCTTTTCGATGTGAAGACACAAAATTCATGCCAAAAGGCGGGTCAGTCACAACCGCGTCCACCTTGCCAAGCGTAGGCATTACCTCCATGCAATCGCCTAAATACAGCGTGCAATCGCCTATAATTTCTTTACGTTTGTAAGTCATTTATCCCCCCGAAAAAGGACGGGCGCAAGTTAACCCCGCGCCCGCCAAGTATTAAAATTCGCTTGCGCTTGAAGCAGCTGGCACCGTCTCAGGGGCAGGAGCTTGCTCAGCTGGAACCGCCAAAGCATCAAATGCAGCCGGACGGTCAACCCACTTTTCAATTGCAAATGTAGGCTTGTAATTTGTGCCGTAGTTGCCCTTGATAGCCTCAGCGCCAGTTACCTTTACAACAGGCAACTTTCCTTCTTTAGATTCCGGAGCCGCCTCATACAAAGCATGTAACGCGCCTAAAGCCGAACAAGTATTAATAGAATTTGACTCTAATTTAACAACGCCGCCAAAGCTTGCATCACTAAAAAGATTGATAGAAATACCCATCTTATGATTTTCACTAGGCTTTGGAATTGCAGTTTTTAAGTCTGGAAACAATTTAACATCAGGCGCTTGGCCTTCCATAAACCACATCCAAGCCTTTTTAGCGTTCTTTAAATCCGCAACAAAAACAGGGTTTTGAACTTCTTCTTCTTGGTCGTCTTTCTTAACGTACCAACGTCCTGCCTTAGCATTGTATTTAACAAATGGTGTAAAATCTCCTGTTGGAGCATCATATAGTGACATAGCTTTTTCCTTTTCTATTTAGCGTTTGTCTTTTCCGAGTTTAAAGCCCTCCGGCTAATCGGAGTTACCCGAATTTTAAAACAAGGCGCTCTTTGGCCTATAAGTAATTAAATTTAAAATGTTCAAATTTTGCACCATCTCAATCAATGAAACTTGCTCTTTCCAATAAGCAGACACATCAACATCAGGTAATTTTTTTTCACATATTTCTGCATAATAATTTTTTGCATCTTGAGCCGCTGTCTTAGCATCAGTAATTACCTTTTCAGCAGTTTTTGCACCAACCCCTGGCAATCCAGGAATGTTATCAGAGCTGTCACCCGTCAACACTTGGCGGTAAAAGTTTAAAGTAGCTGTGCTATCATCCACAAACTTAGTTTCTTTTGTTACAAAATTATAATGATGGCCAGCAACCTGATATAAATCCTTATCAACGCCCGAATGAGTCGCCCCATTTAAAACAACATCACTAGCAATGGCATCATCCGCTTCATAACCGTTAACTACAAATGCAGAGTACTTTTCAATTAAATATTCTCGAGCATAAGGCAAATGCTGCGGCTTTCTAAAACCTTCCCGGTTTGCCTTGTAAGGCCGTGTAACCGCAACGTCATATCTAAAGTTATCTTTGCCGCCCAAATAAACGCGCGCCCCCACAGCCCCCGTATTTGCAATCATATCTGACATGCAGTTATCAATTAAATCCTCACAAGCCTGCATCATTTCTTCTTCACAAACCGCCGCAATCCTAAACGCTAAAGCATCGCCGTCAACCGCTAAAATAGTCATACTAATTTCTCCTTTAATTTGTGATAGTGTTTCCAGTCACCGGAAGCAGCCGCAATCTGCATCATGCTTTTTATTTGCTCTTGACTCATAACTTTAGCGCTCCTCTAATAAAGCGATTAGTTCATCCATTACTTCTTCATTTTCAGTATTGCAACGAGTGCGACCAGATACCCAATTCGAAAAACTAATCTCATTTATATTGTTGTCTGAGCAAAATTGCTTTTGTGTCAAACCAGCCGCCACAATAGAAGCCTTCCAACGCCTTTGCCTTTGCTGCCAACCCTTCATAATTTAATTCCCGCTTTAATTTATTTAACTCTTGATTTAATTTATAACCACGTTAATAATGCAAGTCAATACAAAAAAGGGGCAAACAATGAAAAAACTTACACCAAATAAAGAACACATAAAAGAACACATAAATTTCTTGTTCGGAGAATGTCGCGAATATAGCGATGGCAAAATTGAAATTGCCTTTACTTCCAATAACAGCGGCGCTGTCAATCGCGCAGAATATTTTGACGCAACACAAATAAGCGAAGCTATAGAATTTGCTTACAATAAGAATGCTAATGAAGGCGTTAATGTCTACATTGGCGCGGCACTTAGAGCGCCCAACACTGCCCCGTTCGGGCGTTCTAGTGCTGCAGATTATTACGCGTCCACTGTTTTATGGTGCGACCTAGATGATGCAGAGGCAGCAAAAACAGCAAAAAACAAATATACGAAACTTCCTCCGTCAATGGTTGTCGTAACAGGACGGCACCCTAACACAAGAGCACAAGTCTGGTGGAAAACCATGCACCCAGAACAAGACGGGGAGTTGTTAAAGGAAAACCTAGGGCACGTATGCGCAGCCCTTGACGGTGATACGGCAGTTGTAGACCATGCGCGTGTCATGCGTATCGCCGGCACAATTGCCTGGCCTAAAAAAGAAGGACGCATTCCGGAAATTACCGATCTAATTGTACCTGAAAAAAACACAAAAATGGTATTAATCGACCAGTTTAAAGACTTTTTTGATGTGTCACCAGAACAGCTGCAAAAAACTAACCCAGCAAATTCAAGCTGCAAAAATCTTTTTACAGGCACTTTTGAAATTGAAAAATTATTAGAAATTAGCAAAGAAGAAGGCAAATGGCACACCTCAATGAGAGACGCTATCGCATCCATGATAGGTAAAGGCTGGACAGACGAACAAATCAGAATTGCAACAAACCCATACAGGCGCGACAACTCACTTACAGAAGATATGATTTCGCCCCTTATCTATTCAGCACGCAATAAATACGACAGGCCAGAACCGAAAGCAAAAAAAGAACTAACATTTCAAACAAAAGAAAAATTTGACCCAGAAACAGGCGAAGTAAAAGAATCCAAAACAACGCTTTACTACGAACGCGCCAGCAACGTAACCCCGTCCTTCGATGTAAATGATTTTGTCCAAGACACACTAACAGAAGGATCAATGTCAGTTATATATGGCGAATCAAACTGCGGTAAAACTTTCTTTTCATCAGATTTAGCCTTTCATATTGTAGAGGGCAAAGAATGGCGCAATAAACGAGTTGAACAAGGCGGCGCACTATACGTTTCAATGGAAGGCGCGCACGGCCTTAATAACAGGATTGCCGCATATAAGAAAGAAACAGGCGCAAAGCTCAATGATTTACTAGTTATGCCTTGCACCGTTGATTTTATCGACCCAGAAGGAAACATAAATGAGTTCGCAGAAATATTAAACAACGTTATCGAGGACGTGGGGGATTTAAAAATTATCTTTATTGATACATTAGCCCGCGCAGTTGGTGGAGGCGATGAAAATAGCGGCCAGGATATGGGTATGCTTGTTAGGCACGCAGACGCAATCAGGGCGCTGACAAAAGCGCATATATGTTTCATTCACCACTCAGGCAAGGACAAGGCAAGAGGCGCGCGCGGTCATAGCTCATTAAGGGCAGCCGTTGATACAGAAATTGAAATCAGCAGAGAAGAAGGCGATGATTTTTCTAACGTTAAGTTTGCCAAACAGCGTGATATGGAGATGGAAGACGATATACAATTTAGTTTAAAACGCGTTGTACTAGGTGAAAATCGTCACGGCGATGAAGTAACATCTTGTATCGTGCAGCCCGTTATTAAAAAGACAAAAGAAAAGGGCGCTCGCTTAACATCCACGCAATTGTTTATTTACAATAACCTTGTTAGGGCAGTCACTGATTACGGTCAATATAAGCAAGTAAACGGCACGACTCTAAAAGTCGTTAGCTATGACGAATTAAGAGAAGTTATGGAGGAAAACGGCTTTAAAGAATTCATGGAAACAAAGAACAAAACAACCGCGCAGCAGGTTAAAAGCACAACGCAAGCGGCAAGGCTGGCACTACAGCGACACAATAAAGTTAGCTTCAATGGCCGCTATATTTGGCTTATGAATGAGGAAGATTAACCAATGTTTCTAGAATGGGAAGGTATGTACATGGTTTTCAATTATATCAATGGGTTACAGGCCAAGGTATGTAGGTATGTAAGAGGTATGCATACCTGCGACATACCTGCATTCGGGGTATGTAAGAGGGGTAAAGCTGCCTGAGCAGCTTACCCCCACATACCGTGGATGTAAAGCGGTAAAATGAAAAAAGTTTAAAATCACTAAAAAAGGAAAATATACAATGATTAGAGAATTAGAATTAAATGAAAAACAAATACAGATAAAGCGCTGGATAAATAGACTTGATGAAGTTGCAATATCCTATGAATCAAAATGGGGCATAGGACGGCTTAACAAAATCATTACCGATGAATTATCTATAAAATGGGACGCGCAAAACAAGCGGTTAAGAGATGCCATAGAATCGCAAGACCTAAACAGAATAGCTGACCTTGTGGAAGGTACCATCAGAGGATGGGCGGCGCTTGAAAACGAAGCAATAAAAAACGGCCACAAGCCAAATGACAATGAATTCTGGGAAACAACTTTTGAAGGAAGCGAATTCACATATAGAATTTATAAAAACGAAACAGAAAAGAGAGCCGCCGGCCAAAGCGATGGAATCGTTTGTTATAGCCTAAAAGAGCTGGCCCGAATACTTAATGACTATCAACTTGTAAACAAGCTTAAAGAAACAATAGGGGGAAAGGTCATAGGCATTGAGCAAGCGCCGCTAGAACTAGATAAAACAAAAAAGTACACTGTAGAGGATGACGAAATACCTTTTTAAAAAAAGCAAAGTAGAGCATTACGCGCGCAATTATTTTAAAAAAAAAGCAAAATAACACTTGACCATTGGACTCACTGTGCTATTATAAACTTAACAAAAGGGCAAACAGCCCGCCAACATAAAGGAAAACATTATGGATTTCACACATTACTTACAAGACATAGAGCAACAAGTTATCACGGCAGCTAGCAGTGAGGAAGCTTATGACATTGTTAGAGAAATAGAAAACAACATCTATGCGATAAACACATCAAAAGTTTTTATCTCCAATTCAGACATTGCGGAGGTGATAAACTTTGAGATTGATTGTTTTTATGAAAGCCTTCAAGACTTGCTAGAAATGGCCATCCGTTATGCGGAAGCAACTTTAGAATCGGAAGACGAAGAAGAAAAGTATGGCACTTATGAAGAGCAGAATAGGAGTTACTAAAATGAGCATAGTTATCTGCACCAATTGCGACGCAATGATAGACACTGATTTTGATTGCGAATGTTACGACCAGCCGGACAAAATTTTATGTTCAAATTGTAGAGATTAATTTTAACCAAGGAAAACAAATGACACCAAAACAATTTAAAGAAATGCGCGGCGATTACACGCTTACAGAATTATCAGAACTTATAGGGGTAACCACGCGAACAATTCGGCGTTATGAAGACGGCACCCGCAGCATTGGGCAACCTGTTCAGATTTTAATGGGGCTTGTTCAGTCCGGAACTTTAGGAGTAAACAACAATGATGTAAAGATTGAGTTGCTGGATGCCTTAGAGGGGTTAGTTAACGGATACCCTGACGGCGCAGAATATGAGGCAGCATACAAAGCAATCGCAAAGGCAAAGGGGGAATAGCAATGAGAACTATTTTTGACGACTGGAAAGAAGAAACACAAGCGCTGGCAGACTTGTTTGTAAAAAAGATGGGTTACGAAAAAGATGAATGCTGTTGGTTAGAAGATAAAATTGGCGGAACTTTATGCTGCGAAAATCAACATTTTTTTAATCTGGCTTGTATTGTTGAGTTTTTTAATTACGACGCAACAGCAGAGCAATTTAACAAATATTGTGACTATCGGCAAGAAAATCTAGAAATAGAAGGCAAAGACGTGCCACAATTTAATTTAAAAGGATGGCTTAAGTTAAAGGGGAATAACAATGTATAATTTTTTATCGATAACTTTTGCGTTTTTGTGCATTGCAGCCTCTTTTACGCATATTGTTGTGTGTTTAGCAACGAATGCCTGGGGCTTTCTTTTGGCTAGCCTGCTATTTTTCCCCGTGTCAGTTATTCATGGGTTTATTCTGTGGGTTTCTTGAAACGTTAAACTTTCCCTTATGATGGCTTTACAATTTAAATAAAATCCTATATTGTAAAAGAACAATATTAAAAATAGGATTTTATTTTATGGCTGGATATGTTAATTGGATGCAACCATCACAAACAATCAAGGGCGATTTGATGCAAACGGAAGGCAACCCTGTTGCCAATCATGTTGTTACATCAAGCGGAGTTGCAACAGCGGCAGCTCCAGTAGGTGCGCAGTATGTTAGTGTTTGGTCAACAGTTGAAGCGACTGTTAGCCTATCAGCTTTGGACGGTGTAAATCTTGGCGCGGGTGCCACTTATGCACTCCCTGCAAATTTGGTTGTGCAATTCCCTAACGTTATTCCTGGCGAAACAACTGTAACCATCACGGATATTTAATGGCCAGGAAGCTTGCAAAGTTTGTAAAGTACAGCGAAGAAGTCACACAAAAGATATGCGACGAACTAGCAAACGGTAAGTCTTTGCGTCAAATTTGCGCACAAGAGGGAATGCCTGTTGTTGGTGCGGTTTGTAAGTGGCTGGCCATTTACCCTGAATTTCATATAGAGTACGCCAAAGCCAGGGAGGCGCAAGCCGAGTATTACGCTGATGAAATTGTTGATATTGCGGACAACGCAACACTTGAAGAGGTGCAAAAAGCAAAACTTCAAATTGATTCTAGAAAATGGGTTGCGTCAAAATTAAAGGCTAAAAAATACGGCGATGCGTCTTTGCTTAAGCTTGCGGACAATGAAGGCGAAAAGCTAGAGGGACTTGAAGTTGCATTCATTAAAACCAAAAATTCAGATACCTGAAGCGTTTGAGGGCTTGTTTGACCCAAAACGTTATAAGGTTTTTTATGGTGGTCGTGGCGGTGCTAAATCTCACAACATTGCAAGATATTTAATTATTGAGGGCACACGCCGCCCAATGCGTTTTTTGTGTGCGCGTGAATTGCAGGGGTCGATTGTTGATTCTGTTCATAAACTTTTATCCGATATTATAGACCAGCATAATTTATCTAGTTTTTACACCGTGCAAAACAGCACGATAAAAGGCGCTAACGGCACTGAGTTTTTCTTTAAGGGATTAAAGCACAACGCAACAGAAATCAAATCAATGGAAGGCGTGGATAAAGTATGGGTAGAGGAGGCCGAGAAAGTTTCCCAAACATCATGGGAAGTTCTTATACCTACAATTCGAAAAGAAGATTCAGAGATTATTGTAAGCTTTAACCCAAAGCATCCGACTGACCCGACCTTTGTTAACTTTGTGTCAAACGCTGATGAGCGTATGTATGTAAAAAAAGTTAGCTGGGCAGACAATCCCTTTTTCCCAAAAACGCTAAACGATGAACGCCTGGCGATGAAATCAAATGACCCTATAGCGTACCAGCATGTTTGGGAAGGTGATTTTGATGAACGGCATTTCGGCGGTATTTATGCGTCGTATGTTGAGGCAATGCGTAAAGAAGGGCGCATTTGCCCTGTTCCTCACAAGCCCGGCGTTGATGTTGTAACGGCTTGGGACTTGGGGAAAAGCGATAGCACGGCTATCTGGTTTGCGCAAGTTGTTGGCTTTCAAGTTCGTATTATTGACCATTACGAATCAAGCGGAAAAGACTTAGAGCATTACGCCGCTGTTATTAAAGACAAGGGCTATCGTTATGAAGGCCACTTCTTGCCTCATGATGCAGCGCATGAGCGACTTGGCATGGGTGGCAGTATATCTACTCAGCTTGCATCTTTAGGTGTTCCTAACAAAATCATTAACGTTGGCAGTGTCTCCGCAAGAATTGAGTTAGGCCGCGAGCTTTTAAAAGAATGCTACATTAGCGAAAAATGCAAAGATGGCATTCATGCTCTTTTAAACTATCAGTATGAATGGAGCGATTCTAAAGGCAAGTTTAAGGAAAAGCCCTTGCATGACTGGGCTTCTGATACAGCTGATGCTTTTGGGTACCTTGCGCAAGCCGTAAAGCGCAGAGACAACAAAAGGCCTCCGTCGCCACTGCCTGCTTACGGCTATTCCGGCGGCGGCTCTTGGCAGTCAATGTAAATATAATTCAATTGAACTTAACTTTTATTTCAAATTAGCTTGAATTATATTCAAGTTTAGTTAATAATATGTCCATGGCGGCTGAAGATTATTCAAAAGACGATGACCTTTTAAACACAATGCGCGATTTATTCGGGGATTGTGAAAGTTATTTTTCGAATTTATACCGCCAGGGGCAAGACGATTTAAAGTTTTTGCATGGTGAAGGTCAATGGTCTGAACAGGCAATTAATGACCGCCGCAAGAATAACCGCCCTTATTTAGTTCTTAATCAGTTGGGGCCATACGCTAAGCAGATTTGTAATGACATTCGCCAAGCGCGTGTTTCCATTCGTGTAACGCCCGTTGATGATAAAGGCGACCCTGAAACAGCAGAAATTATGCAAGGCATTATCCGCAATATTGAGCGCCAATCAAAGGCGACTGATGCTTATGAAATGGCAGTATCTAACGCGGTGAGTTCTGGTTATGGCTGGATACGTATTCGCACTGATTATTGCGACCCTATGAGCTTTGATCAAGAAATTAAGATTGAGCGCATTCCTAATTTTCAAAGCGTTTACATTGACCCCGAAAGCACAACTTTAGACGGTTCAGACGCAGAGTATTGTTTTATCTTTGATAATTTATCTAAAGAAAAATTTGAAGAGCTTTATCCTGATGCAATGCCTGTTAGTGTTGAGATGGGCGACTGGCAGGACGACGAAGGCGTACGTATTGCAGAGCATTATTACAAAGAATATCAAGAACGGGAAATTGTTCAAGCTAAAATTTTTGAGCCAATGACTAACACCTTTAAAGTTGGTGTTGTTACAAAGGAAGAATTTAAAGTTTTAGAGGATAACGGCGCAGCAATAGAAGAGCTTGACCGCAGAAAATCTATGTTTCCTGTAATTAAATATTGCAAGTTTACAGGTTCAGAAATTTTAGAAAAATCTGAATGGCTTGGAAAATATATCCCCGTTGTTCCTGTTTATTGTGAAGAAGTGTTTATTGATGGGAAGCGCGAGAGTCACTCACTTATTCGACAAGCTAAAGACGCGCAGCGCATGTTTAACTATTGGAAGACGGCAAGCACGGAGTTTATAGCATTGCAACAAAAAGCGCCTTACATTGGCGCTTTGGGTTCGTTTAATTCACGTTCAGATCAGTGGGCATCTGCTAACCGGTTAAACCTGCCATATCTTGAATATGATGTTATGCACGACGAAAACAATCAGCGTGTTGAGCCGCCACAACGTGCGCAGCCTGTTATGGGTAGCCCTGCCATGATGCAAGAGGCTGTTTCTGCCCGTGATGATATTCGTTTGGCTATGGGCATTCCACAGGCTAACATGGGCGAGCGCGGTAATGAGGTTTCTGGTGTTGCAATACGTAACCGGCAAATCGAGGGCGACAATGCAACGTTCCATATTACGTCTAATCTTTCTGCTTCTATTTCTCAAGTTGGTTGCATTTTAGTAGATTTAATTCCGCGTCTTTATTCGGATGAAAAAATCCAGCGCATTGTAGGTGAGGACGGCAAAGAGCAAACAGTGCCTGTAAACATGCCTTACGTTAAAGAAGGTAAGGATTACAGAAAGCCTTCTGCAGGTGAAAAGCCTAACGGAACCTTTGATTTGACTACGGGTAAATATGATGTTGTTGCTGATGTTGGTGCGTCGTATTCGTCTAAACGCCAAGAAACGGCCGATAAACTTATTGAGCTTGCGCAAGCCCGCCCTGATGTAATGGACGTTGCCGGGGATATTTTGTTTGATGTGCTAGATGTTCCGCGTGGTGCAGAAATCGCTGACAGAATACGTGCGCAAATGCCGCCTGAGATTTTAGGGGATGATCCGCAAGCCGCTAAACTGCAAGCCGCGTCCCAAGCTATGCAAGAAATGGAACAGCGCTTATTAAAATATGAGGCGGCACTTGCTGACAAAGAAAAGAACAAAGAATTTGATCAAGCTTACAAAATGGGCGAGCTAGAACTTAAACGCGAAGATTTGCGAATTAAAGCAGAAAAAACCTTGGCGGACATTGCAAAAATACAATCAGAAATTGCCTCAAGTGGTACGGAAACAGCACAAGAATCTATTGATGTTCTTGGTAACGTTGTTGCGGCTATGAATGAGCAAGTGCAAGACCTGGCGCAAGCTATGGAAATTCAGTTGCAATTTGAGGAAGAGAATCAGGAAACGCCCGAGCCTGTAATTGAGGGTGAACTTGTCGAACCAGAGGTATAAAGATGAGTGAAGAAGCAATGGTCGAAACGACCGAAACACCAGAAGCGCAACCAGAAGCAGAAGTTGAAACAACTCAAAACGAACAAAAAGAAGTCGTAGAGGCTGTTGAGGAAGCTGTTGAGGTTGAAGAAACAATTGAAGAAAAAGCATCACGGCTAGAAAAAGAAAGGGAAGTCGACAATAGAAAGATTGCCCGCCAAAAAGCCGCTAATTCATCATTGTTAAAAAAAATTGAGGAGTTGAAAGCTGCGCAAGTTGCACCACAGCAAGCACAGGAAGACACGCCTCCACAAGCCGAAGATTTTGAAACTTACGANGATTATAATAATGCGTTTATTAAGCATGAGGCTGAAAAGCTAGCACAACAACGCATAAATGATTTTCAAAATGATCAAATCAAGAAACTTGAGCACCAAAAGAACGTTGAAGATCAACGTGCTTTTTTAAAGAATGAGGCAGAGTATCGGGAAAAAAACCCTAACTATGACTATTCGCGTGAAGAGTTTCAGCAATTTTTAACCTCAACAGAGATAAAGCCGGACGTTGAAGTTGCGATTTATTCGCAAGCAAAACGTGAGGGCAATGTCGCAGAGATTATAAATTATTTTGGCGAAAATGGGGGTGAGCGTTTAAGTGAGCTTGAAGGCATTATTGCCTTGTCACCTGTTGAAGCGGCTGTTGAAATCTACAAAATTCAACAAGCACTTTCAAACGCTCCTAAAGCAACAAAAGTAAAACAAAAACTACCTGAACCGCAGCGTCCCGTAAAAGGCGGCGGCGCAAGAGGAAGTAAACCGGTAACAAAAATGTCGCCGCGCGAACTCTTAGAAAAGTTTGGGTAATAGCTAAAAAAGGAAAAATAAAATGGCTAATACTATCAACAACATTAAAGAAGCACCGGGTGTCATTGCTAAAATGGCTGCCCAAATGCTTGCTGATAAAACTCAGTTTTGTCAGTCTATCGACAAGGCAGAAGTTTCTGACTTTGACGGTAAAAACGGCTATCGCGCTGGCGATAGTGTAACTATCTCAAAGCCTGCGCGCTTTGTGCCTAGTACTGGCGCGGACGTAACAAGTGCTGTTCAAGACGTAGTTGAAGAAAAAACAACTTTGCCGCTTGATACGCGCTCTGTTGTTCCTGTTCAACTTAACAGTGAAGAAGTGTTTACTGATTTAGGTTTGGCATCTTGGACAAAACGTGTCCTTGATCCTGCTATTTCTAGCATTTCGCAGGACGTTGAAAGCCGTTTCTTGCAAAAGGCTATTGATGCAACTTACAACAGCGTTGGTACAGCTGGATCAACTAATTTTGACACTGATACAATTCTTGCAGCCGGTCAAAAAATCAACGAAAATGCTTGCCCTGATTTGGACAATCGTTTTGTGTTGCTTAATCCATCTGCTACACGAAAAGCAGTTGATGCACGTAAGGG
>JGI24004J15324_10000572_pt1 | contig 15044 bp, 12 predicted proteins | sample LinPmetageLP32_FD_15324 | JGI IMG/M metagenome (IMG submission 15324)
ATAAGCGTTTCAATGCAAGGGAATGTATTTTCATTCAAGCGTGGGACACATAGGGGCATATATACGCATAAGGGCATAATCTAGATGTAAACTTTAGATTTAGATTTCCCTATATATGCATACGCATTATGCGTGCGTGTGCGTGCATGAGGGGGGATTTAACCTGGCACCCCCCTATATATAGTACGTAAGTCCTTAGAGATTATGTGGTAATTTGTACTAGGTGAATAGTGGCGTAGCAGGTATATTACACGACAAGGAAGGTATAGTTGTGAAACTACACCACCGTTCACTATGTCCTACTTTAACAGTAATGGGAAAGAAAGACAACTCTTTAAAAGTTGTTTTTAAAGGAGTAGTGTTTCTTTATGTGTATGTCTTGTAGGGCGTTAGCGGACATGTGTGTGTAAATTTTTTGAAATTTTAATAAATTGTAATCCTTGGGTACTAGACTTGTGGTAATCCCAGTCCTTACTTAGTTGTAAGTATCTAGCTTTCAGCCGTCCGATAGCTCCTTTACCTGTAAATACCTTATTAAAATATGTTTGTAGGTTAACTATAACAGTAAAGTTTATATATGCAAGAATGGTGAAATCTTGGTTAAATGTGTCTAACATTATTTAGATGAGCAAGTTCGTAACAATTTGTAAGAGTTGCAAAAGAGAACTAGAAATTAGTGATAAACATAAGAAATGTGTTAATCTAGGTTGTACAGAGTACAATAAAAAATTAAGGAGATATGATGCCAATAGGCAAAAAAGGCAAGAAGAAAAAATACAGTGCAAAGAAGAAAACTAAACGAGGCATGTATTAAAAATGAAGGTGTATACAAAAGCAGGTAAAGAGTATAAAGGAGCTCATCATAAGATGCCTAACGGTCAGATTCATTCTGGCAAGAAACATACTAAAAATAGTAAACGACTATATAAAAAGAAACCTAAAAAGTAATGGCTATTGAATATAGAGGTGAGAGGTTTTCAGGGTACAATAAACCTAAGAGAACTCCTAAAGCTAGTAAGTCACATGCAGTCCTAGCTAAAGAAGGTAACACAATTAAACTAATTAGATTTGGTCAACAAGGTGTATCTGGTGCTGGTAAGAAGACTGATGCAAAGTCTAAAGCAAGACGTAAGTCTTTTAAAGCACGACACGCTAAAAATATTAAAAGAGGTAAGATGTCTGCAGCTTACTGGGCAGATAAGGTAAAGTGGTAATATGGCAAAAGTAAGTTGGATGTGGGGTGGCAAGCGTCACTACGGTACTTTAATAAGAGAAACTAAAACACATAAATATGCTAGAACAGTTAATGGCAAAGTAAAAAAAATAAAGAAAAAATAATGGCAAAAATAAAACAACAAAAAAATATTTTTGTAAAACCTGAAGATTTAAAATTATGGGCAATGGAGTTATCTGCAGCATGCGGTAGCCCTATAATAGATAAAAAACCTAACACACCTAAGATAGATGCTCTTATAGAAAAATTTGTAGCTGACTATAACCACAACATGAGTGTTATGGTAGAAGAAGCAAACAAACTAGCTGAAGAAGAATAATGCCTAATTTAGTTTGCGTTTCTCCTGAATGTACAAATACATTACTTAAAGGAAAAAGAAAATATTGTTCTGACACATGCAAGTGGAGAGAACAAAAAAGAGTACATAGAGCAGACAAACTTAATCGTGAATATAAACCTGAAGAAAAATCAATTAACAAAACACAAGTAGCTACAACTAGAAGAGGTGCGTTGTATGACAAATTTGTAGAAGAAGGTTATGCACTAGATTTAATTAATAACAATATGAAACGTAAAGAGATAGCAGAGTTGTTAGGTTGCACACCAGCACACATTTCTAGATTACTAGGTGCTTATCAAGAAGATATACAACAGGCAGCAGCAACACAAAGCTGGGAGAAATCAGAAGCTACTTTACAAGCAGAAAAAGACTTTCAAGATTTTAGAGATATGTATTTTCAAACAGAAAAAGGTGAACTGTTTGAGACAGCAGATTTTCACAAAGTGTGGATAGACTCAATTATAAAAGCTATTGACACAGGTGGACAACAAATGATTCTCTCTCCACCTAGACATGGCAAGACAGAACTTCTTATACATTTTGTAGTTTGGCTTATATGCACAAACCCTAATATGAGAATTATGTGGGTAGGTGGTAACGAGGACATAGCTAAAAACTCTGTATCATCAATTATGGATACATTAGATAACAATGATAAACTTAAAGAAGCCTATTGTGGACCAGGTGGTAATTTTAAACCAGCTAACAGAACAGGTAAGTCTTGGTCACAAAATCAATTTACTGTTGCTACTAGAACTATACCTGGTATTAAGTCACCTACAATGATAGGTATTGGACGAGGTGGTAAGATTTTGTCAAGAGACTGTGACATAATTATTGCAGATGACATTGAAGACCACAGCTCTACTATGCAACCTAAGTCAAGAGAAAATACAAAACAATGGTGGACTACTACATTAGGTTCAAGAAAAGAAGAACATACAGCTATGGTTCTTATTGGCTCTAGACAACACCCTGAAGATTTATATTCTGCTTTGTTAAACAACAATGCATGGGAAACAATAGTAGAAGAGGCACATGACAGCATGTGTTCTTTAGCAGAGTTTGACGAGGAGAAACATGTTGACTGTATGTTGTGGAGTAGTTTTAGAACTTTTAAATGGTTAATGAATAGAAAAAATGACGCACTTACTACAGGTGGGTTAAAAAACTTTGAGATGGTTTATCTCAATAAAGCTATGGCAGAGGGACTAAATATATTTAATCCAGAGATTATAGAGAAATGTTACGACACATCAATACCACTAGGTTATATTCCACAAGGTAGTTACCTAGTTGCTGGACTTGACCCTGCTGCAACAGGCTATCAAGCAGGATTCTTATGGGCAGTAGAAACAGAAGATAACAAACCTAAGTTAACATTGGTTGATTTAGAAAACCACCAAGGTGGTGGTCTAGATGAAGCATTGGAACTTATTAAGAAATGGTATGACAGATATGGTTGTTATCACTGGGTTATAGAAGAGAACGGATTTCAAAAAGCAATTAGACAAGATGATAGAATTAAAAAATTTGCTGCTTCACAAGGTATTAAGTTAGAAGGACATGAAACACATAAAAACAAGTGGGACCAAAAGTTTGGTGTAACATCATTAGCACCTATGTTTCAAGAAGGTATTATTACTTTGCCATTTGGAGATGATGAAGCTATATCTAAATCAATACTTTATACTAAACAATTAACATACTTTGCCTCTAAAGGACAGGGTACTAGTAGGGCAATTGCATCAGATGTAGTGATGGCTTCTTGGTTTCCTATGAAAACTGTAAGAACTTTAACAAGATTNACTTATGAAGATATGTCCTATGATTACTCACCAAGTTACGATAAGTATGATACCATGGACTGGAACGAAATACCCTGGAGATAAATGACACCTGACCAAATTTTAGATAGAGCAGTACATTTAAGGAATATGCACAGAGATGCATTACCTGACAGGCACAGATTTAAAAGCATTCTTAATGGTGGTGAAGAGGGAATAGCAGAATTACTGGGTACTGAAAATGTAGATAGTGGGACTTTACCTGCACCTAACTTAATGTTATCTGCTTTAGATAGATTAGCACAAAAGATTGGCAAAACCCCTTCGTTAGATGTACAGATAACTAATGCAAGAGACAGTAGTCGTAACAAAGCTAAAAAAGAAAAAATAGAAAGAATTGTTACTTCATACGACAAGATGCAAAAACTTGATTTACAAATGCCACAAGTAGCAAGATGGCTACCTGGTTATGGATTTTGTGTATGGGTTATAACATCTAAGAAAGATGCTAACGGAAACATATATCCTTGTGCAGAACTAAGAAATCCTTATGATTGTTATCCTGGTTATCTAGGTAACATGCAAGAACCACAAGAGTTAGCTATTGTACAAACAGTTCCTCTTAAAGAATTATTGCAAATGTATCCAGAACTTAAAGGATGGTACAACGACACTAAAGAAAACGACAGACAAAACCAACCAGCAGCTTTATACGGATTAGGTAATAATGATGCTAGTTGGAGTAATTCAAGTGATGACGGAGATGTCATTGTAGAATATATGAATCCTGAAGGAACATATGTTATACACCCAGCTTCTAAGAAAATTGTAGATTTTATTCCAAATGTCCTTAAATCAGGACCTGCTTTTGTTGTTGCTAAAAGATTTAGTTTTGACAAGTTACAAGGTCAGTTTGACCAAGTAGTAGGTCTAATGGCAGCTATGGCAAAGATAAACATCTTGTCAGTTATAGCTATGGAAGATGCAGTTTTTACAGAAACAAATATTGTTGGTGAGATAGAATCAGGCAAATATAGAAAAGGAAGACATTCTATAAACTATTTAGCTCCTGGTTCACAAGTAGTTAAACCAGTTACTAACTTGCCGTATCAATTATTTGAGTCTGTAGGACGACTCGAAAGACAATTGCGAGTAGTAGCAGGTTATCCAGTTCAGGATGATGCAATCTCTCCTAACTCATTTGTAACAGGTAGAGGTTTAGAAGAATTAGAATCTGGCGTTGGTGCTATGGTTACTGAATATCATACGATTTTAGAGTATGCTTTACAAGAAGTTGATTCCAAACGTCTTGAACTGGATGAGATTTTATTAGGTAATAAACGTAAACCTATGACAGGTACATACAAAGGAGCATCTTTTGCAGAGTTTTATACTCCAGATAGAGATATAGATACTAACTACAATACAAAAAGAAAATATGGTGCTATGGCTTCTTTTGATGCACCTAACAAAATAATTACAGGTCTACAGTTGTTACAAGCAGGAATCATAGATAAAGAAACAATGCAACAAGAAATGGACGGACTTGATAATATTGTACAAATTAACGAAAGAATAACAAAACAAAAGACAGAAGAGATATTATTTCAAATGTTATTGCAACAATCCCAACAGGGTGATACTAAAGCAATGATGGCTGTTGTAGAAATTTACAACAATCCTAAAGCAATTGGTAAGATATTAGAAAAATTCTTCTCAGCAGTAGGTGAAGAACCTTCTCCAGAAGAACAAGCTATGTTGCAACAAGCACAACAAGCACAAGCAGTACAACAAGGTGGACCTCCTAATCTAGGTGCATTGTTAGGTGGTGGGTAATGGAGAATGATTACTTGCAATTTGCTGAAATAGTAGCAAGAAACTTTCCAGAATATACTCCACCAGCAGAAACAGAAATAAATGAAACACCAATTAGTCATATTACTTTAGCGTATATACCTGGAGTAGGCAGACTAGATATGTTAATTATTCCAGAAGGAGATGAATTTTATGGGTAGAGGAGTTAAAGGTAAGTATAAAGCTGAAAACTTTAAAGGTGAAGCTACAGAGTTAGCTGATTTAGAAAATGCTGCAATGATGGCTGGTCAAGACACCAGAGTTGTTGAAACAGAAGTTGCACCACAAGCTATAGGACCTAACCCAGGTGCTATACAAGATGTAACTAGGTTTACAGATAGACCTTTTGAATCACAAGAAACACTTGCACAGCAACCAATGATGTCAGGTATGGACCCTGATATGATATTGCAAGGCATGTATCAAGTTTTACCTAGTAAAGAAATAGCAGCTTTAATGAAATTCAATCGTTAGGAGTTCTAATGGCAGAAATTAGATGGTGGTGGCAACCTCCTCACACAGAGAATTTAGAAGAAGAAACTCAAAAAGAAAGATTTGTACAAGCCGAACAACTTGTTACTGCTTTAGAATCTAATCCTGGTATTGCAGCAAACCTTAAAGGACTTATTTCAGAAAACTTTTATCTACCTAAAGATATATTGATTGGTTCTGCTTTGATGGGACTTACTACAGAATCTCCAGAGTTAGCTCCTTTAGTAGAGCGTTGGTTAGATGTAGAAAAGACTTGGTGGGATAGAACTAAGAATGCAGGTAAAGGTGCTATAAGAACTGCATTTGTTGGTTTTGATTCGTTTCAAGATGAGTTAGTAAAGAAACCCATGTTAGCTACACAAAAATATCTTAATGATAGAAAGCATGGTGACGGTCAAGGTTTTGTTGCAGCTGCATCTTCTTTATTATTTGACAAACAAGCACAGAGCGAATGGCAAAAGACTAGACAAATGTTAGGTCCTTCTGTTGGTAGAGATGCAATTAAGAAATCTCTTGCAGGTGAAAAGGTAAACCTAGGTGAAGGATTTTTTGGTAACTCTACATTAGCAGAGAATACTGATATATATAAAGAAATGGTTGGTAGAGGTGCTGACTCAGAAGAAGTAAAGAAGATAGTTCAGTCCTATTACGGTGAAGATATAACTAATCAAGAACAAGCTAGAGACGAAGGACTAACTATACAATCTAAGAATGGTACGGTTAAATTAACACCTGCAGCCCCTATGTTTGCTAATGTACTAGAACCTGGTTCAAGGTCATACAATGTAGCAACAGGTATTGTTGATGGTGCATTTACACTGCTAGCTGACCCAACAATATTAGTTGGTGGTTATTTGTCAAAAGGTGGCAAGGTTACTAGGTCATTATCACAAGGTGATGTTTTAAAAGGTGCTGGAATAATAGACAAAGCTGTAAGAAAAACAGTACATGTTCCTTCTGCTATTGAGTATGTAACAAGAACTGCTGGAGGTAGAAAGATTGTTAATCAATTAGTCAAAGCAGATGATTATGGAACTATAAAAAGATTACTAGGTAAAAGAGGTAGTAGTGGTGCTGATGCTGTATTACATAGAAATATTAAACAAGCTAAGACAACTAAAGATGTAGAAGATTTATTAGTTGGTGCAATAGAAGCAGGAGAGATTACTAAGAAACTAAACCCAACATCTATGATATTTAGAGGCAAGGTGTCATCTAAATTAGGTGGTATGGTCGGTGGAGAACTAGGAGAAGCCGTAGGCTTGTCTGGGGCTATACGACAAAATTTAAATAACACTGCTGTAGGTAGATTGTTTGAAACATTTCCTGCACCAAAACTTTATGTCAATGATTTTAATCAATCGTTTTTTGATTTACAAGACTGGATGAGATATGCAAGAGTAGATGATGCAATAGCAGAACCTGCTTTAGATAGAATAGCAGACCTAGCTCTTACACAAAAAGGTATAGATACTGTAGATAGAGCACAAGGTGTAAGAAACATGAATGACATTTTAGATATATGGAATGATGTACAAAAACATATTGGTGAAAAATTTGAAAATATAGGTTTGCCTAAAGAATTACAAAAAGGCATAAGCAAATGGATGGCAAGTATTGATGAAACTAGAATGTACTTTACAAACCAACTTGGAGAACTTGAATACTTTCCAGGTAGCAAGATAGAAGATTTACCTTTTGATACATATTTTTCTGAACAACTTACTGATGATGAGGCTTTAGGAATTGTATCTAAAGTATTAGCTAAGTACAAAAAATCAAATCAAGTAGATACTAATGAGCTAGATGGCATACTAAGTGACATAAAAGAGATAGCAGGAAATATTACTACACCAGAAGATAGAGCATTAGTAGAGTACGTTACAGGTGGATACTATGAAGGTGTTGAGAAAGCTGCATTAGACATAGCAGAGGAAATAGGTATACAAACAGGTGGTCGTGTGCCTTATGGTTTTAGAGGTAAGTCTGGTACTGATGTTTCACAAAGAATGAAAGAATTAGGTTTGACAGATATGTCAGATACAGATAAAGCTGCACAATTAAAAAACCTTTCTCTTGCTAGACAAAGTGCATTAGAAGAAATAGGCGAAGAAGTTGCAAAGCTACCTAGAAGAATAAGACTTAAAACTAATACAAAGATACAAACACTTGATGGTTTAGAAAGTAAAACAAGAAACGTAACAGAAAAAATTACTTCTTTAAAAACACAAGTTGATGAGATAAGTAAACAATATAAACCAAATTCAGAAAATGTTACAAAATATAAAAAAGAATTTCCTGGTACAACTACAGCAGAAGCTAAAGACGCAATTGCACAACAATTAGATGAAGCAGTTAAATCTACTAAAGATGAATTAGCTAATGCTATTACTGATAGAACAGCTATGGACAAACAAATAGGTGACTTAACAAATCAAGTTAATGATGTTGTCCCTGCATTTAAAGGTTTATCAGAACTAGATAAGAAAAAGATTTATGACAAAGACTTTTGGGACCAAGATTTTGCAACAATGAAACTAGACAAACAAGAAATAAGTAGAGTATCTAGATACAACTTAGACAATGCTGATATGACAATTATATTTACTGGTGCTAATAAAGGTGGTCAAGGTATTAAACAGGTTATTAACTACTTGGAAAAAGGTACTCATGTTATCGAAGAAGGTATTAAAGGATTAAAACCAGGTGTATATCAAGGACATAAACCTTATGCTGTAGTTGATTTATCAAAAGGTCTTACAAAAAAACAATCAGAAGAAATACAAAGGTTTGCAGAAATTAATAATGTAAAATCACTTAATGTTTCTGGTCCTAGTAAATTTACTGGTGCAGAAGAAGCATTGCTTAAAACAGCTATGGAAGATATATTCTTTGTACAAAAAGTATTTAAGCCNAACATAACATTAGGTAATGTAAAGACTGCAATTGATGATGCTATTAACAATATAAGACCTGGTGAAGAATCAGTATATTCAGCTAAAGAACTAAGAAGTTTAGTTGAAGATATTTCAGATGAAATAGCAAACAATAAAGACCTAGCTAAAAGAGTACAAGTAAATAAAGTTCCTAAAGCAACAGCACATTTGATATCTGAATATTATGACCAAGGTCATATACCAATGCCTGATGCGAGATTGTTTATAAGAGTCTTTAGACCTATGAGAGATTTAGGTTTAAGACTAACTGGTAGAGGTAGAAATTTAAATGATGCTGATTATGAAAGACTATTAGCAAAACCAATAACAGATTTAGCTGAGTTAGCTTTAAAAGATGATAGAAATTTTTTTGAAAGTCTAAAATTACTTGTTAGAAAATCAAGGGTAAATGTAAAGAAAACTGCAGATGACGAAGAAATAGTAAACCTTACTGAAGGATTACTTACAATGGTAGGTGATGGCTATATGCAGCGTATATGGAAACCTAGTATTCTTTTAAGACCTGCATGGGTTGTAAGAGTTGTAGGTGAAGAACAACTTCGTATGTGGGCAGCAGATTTAGATAACGGATTTGCTCACCCTCTTTCTGCATTTGCTTGGGTACTAGGTAGAAAGCCATCACAAAGAGCAGGTATTCTTAAAGACCAAAGAAAAGTATTAAGAGATGATTACTTAGCTGATACTCTTAATATAGGTAGAGGTGGTACAGATATATTTGATGAATCATTAGAACTTGCTATGCAACATCAACAAGCCCTAACTCAATCTCATGGAGGTATGACTCTTGGCTTTGACCCAAAGAGAGCTAGAGGTTTTACACAGGTAACTAAAGGTGACAAAAGATTCTATGGTGCTGGTGCTAAGGAGTTATTACAACTAGCAGATGACCCATTAGCTACAGCTATAGCAAAAGTAGAGTTTAATCCTGTAAGAGGTAAAGAAGAATTTAATAGACAAATTGATGAAATCAAAAAAAGATTTTGGGATGGTGATTTAAATCAATGGAGAAAATCGTTTGTTTCTAATTCTGATGAACAATCAAAATTTACTAAAAACTTAATTACAAGTAGTAAAGTACATGCAGATTCTTATATAGATTCTATTGTTGCCAGACTACATGATAAAACTGGTGGTAGGTATAGAGCTGTAGAGAAAACACCTGATGGTAAATTTGTAGGAAATGTTTGGGATGAAAACTCTATTAAACCTAACATACAAAGTGAAAACAATATTATTGAATATACCATTATACAAGCTGGAGATGAAGAACTAATTAGTCACATTGCTAAAGAATCTAATGAATTTGTATCTATAACTAATAAAGCTGGAGAAACGCAGAACATTAAATTTACTAGAGAGATGTCAGAGTCTCAACATAAACAATATAGAGCATGGTTACAAAAAAATAAAAGTGGAGTATGGAGTGACACACATCACTTTAAAGCATCAAGAACTGATACAACAGGTGACTTTGCAAGTGGATATGACAAAGTTCTAGAAACATTGTTCTCAGGATTAATGGGTTCAACTACAAATGATTTATCACGTTCACCAGCATTTAGACAATTTTATTGGAAGTTCATGGAAAACATGTATGCAAATCTAGATGACGTTGCAAGAGTACAGGTATTAGGTCAAGCAAAAAAGATGATGGGTAATTCATTACCAGGCAGTAAAGCTAGAAAATATATAAAGAGTTTAGAGAATATGAAACAAGCAGATGTATCTAAATTACTAGGACTAGATGATTTAAGACAAGTTGATGACTTAGCTAAAGCATTTGCTTTGACAGAAACAAAAGATTTACTGTACGATTTAAATAGAAGGCATGTTATTACAGACATGGTAAGACTAGCTATGCCTTTCGCAGAAGTATATCTTGAAATTGCTGGTACTTGGACAAGGTTACTTAGAGGGCAAAAGACTTTATTTGGTAGAAAAGCACAAAGAAGTATAGAAGCTATGCGTAAACCAAGTTTGTTTGGTGAGTACGAAGACGAAGGATTCTTTACAACTGACCCACAGTCTGGTGAAGAGATGTATAACATGAACTGGTTTGAAAATATATTTAATATTGATAACAGTCTTAAAAATCCTGATGGAGATGAAGCAGGAATTAACCCTATAACTGGTCAACAAACTACAGAGATACCTGATATAAATACTAAGTTAAGAGGATATGCTGGTGGATTAAACATGGTAGCAGGAGACATTGTACCTGGTTTAGGACCATTGGCACAGATACCTGCTAGTGCTATTTTACCTTCTACTCCTGATGTAGATAAAGTTTTCTTTCCATACGGCAGACCAGAAGACGGATTAAGAGAAATGGCAAACCCTATATACTTTGCTAAACAAGCTATGCCTAGTTGGTTTAGAAAAGTTATTATAGCTGGTGACGCAATGGACCCTGAGTTTCAAAGAAGTTATGCTAATACTGTAAAAGAAATTCAAAGAGCTATGTTTATGACACAGTCTTATGATGACTCTACACCAGAACAAGAAGTAGCCTCATTAGAAAAAGCAAAAAAATTAGCTACACAAAGTCTTTTACATAGAGCGTTTATACAATTTTTAGCTCCTACTGGTGCTATATTGCAATACGATTATGAAATTGGACCAGGTGGTAGAGCTTATCTAGACCCAATAGAAGCAAAAGAAGAAGACCCAGAAGGTAAATACTTTGCACAAACACTATTAGCTGATGCATATTATCAGATGTTAGCTAAGTCAGGTGGAGATAGAGTTATTGCAATAGCACAGTTTATTAAGGTATTTGGTTTTGACCCTACAGCTTTACTGACTTCTAAGTCTAAACAAATTAAGAAAGTTTCTTTTACAGATGATGGAGGATACTTTAAACAACTTAATGAAACTGTATTTAAAGAATACCCTGATGTCGCCTATTACATGTATCCAGATAGTCCCTTAGATGAATTTAATTTCCAAGCATGGAATAATGCATTTACTGATGGAGATAGAGTTAACCTTAGTGCTGAAGAATATAAACAAGCTGTAAGACAAGCACAAGGAAGTTTGGCTTATGAACATGCTAGAAGAGTAATAATGGATGGACCTATGTATGCAAACCTTCCATATCAGAAGAGAGTAGAACAACTGTATCTTATAAGACTACAACTACAACAGCAGTTTCAAGGATATGGAGATACATCAACAGCACCACGTTCGTTATCTACTGATGCAAAAATAAAACAACTTACTGAAATGATACAAAGAGAAGGCGATACTTCCATAACAATGCCTGATGGTACTACTCAGAAGTTAAAAGATATGTCAGCAATGAAAGGAATCATTAAATACTTAACAGCAAGACAAAGGGTATTGAATGTAATAAAATCAGAGTATGGATTAAATGCTACATTAAGTAGAGCAGAAGCTAAAGAATCTAGAGCTTATCTTCGAGGAGTAGCAAACAGAGTAATGTTAGAAAATCCAGACTTTTACTTTATGTACTTTGATGTATTCAGAGTAGAGATAGAAGAAGAAGTAAGTTACTATGGAGGAGATATTTAATGGCGTATACAGAAGAAGAGCAATCAGTTATTGATGATATTTTAGGTGGTCCTAAAGTAGAAGTCGGCTATGGTCGATTTACATTTGGTGCAACAAGAGATGGTTTTCAATCAAAAGATTTTGATGACGAAAAGTTTAATGATTTTCTAAGTATATTCTTTTTAGGAAATGACCAGTTTGTAAGACAATTTGCAACTAATGTTAAAAATTATTTAGGTGCAAAAACAAGTGGTGGAATGGAACCAGAAGGTACATTTGATTCACCTGATATAAGTTTAGCTGAGTATCATCTATACGCTGAAGCTGTTTATGGTATACCTTGGGACGAGATGCCACCAAATATGCAAGACGCAATTAATTTTACTTATGAATCATTAGCATATAATAATCCTACATCAGCAGAAGCTGCTGCTCAGATAAAAGGAAACGCCAATGTTCTTATTGATTTACATGAAAAAGGTACACTGCCAGAAGAATTACAGCACATAAGTAGTGACATAGTAGGTACAGCTATATCAGCAGGCTATACAGACCAAGCTGACTTAGCCTACAAAGCACAGATAGGTAAAGAAGCCAAAGACGGAGAGTACATAAAAGTAGCAGCTGAAGCTATAAATTTTGATAGTGCAAAAGAATTACAAGATAAACTAGACAAAGATGAGATAACTACACAAGAGTACATAGCTGGAATAGAAAACATTATAGATGCTGAATACGGTGAAGACTATGTAAGTAAGTTTATTAACGAAGGTTACAGTATTTCAGATGTCCCAACATTGTATGGACCTGGTATGGAGATGAGTCCAGAAGAATCAGAACAAGCAAGAGCTAGAAATTATTTTGGAGAAATGGATTACTATGGTGTTGGAGAACTTGACTTAGACGTGTATAGCGAAGATACTGGGCAAGGCACTATGCCTTTATACCAGACAGGACTAGGTACTTCTCTGTTTGCTAATGCATCACCTGAAGACATAATGGATACTCAGTTGTTGTTAGTTGAATCAGGATTCTTACAACCCTTTACTTTTGTTTATGGAGTGCTAGATAACAATCCAGGTGGAACAATAGAAGCTATTGAGTCAGCTATGTCAAGGTTTAATTTAAATGGTGATGGTATGGCTATGCAAGATTTGTATAGTATATTACTAGCACCTGGTAGTACAGCAGCAAACATGAATGTATTCTTAAAAGAAAACTTTAAAGATACTTTATCAGACTACGGTTATGGTACTGGTGCTTTCGAACCTGGCTTTGGTGGGGAAAACGCATACCAGAATATATTCCAATATACTAAACCAAATTTTTCAAATGCAACAAATGTAATATCTAATGCAATATCAGAAGGTTTAGGTAGACCTGCATCTGATGGAGAGTTGCAACAATACTTTGATTGGTGGTCTAAACAAGACTATTCATTACAAAAACAAAACTTTGATATAAGACAAAAGAATATGCAACTTGAACTAGAAGATGCAAGAAAAAGAAGAAAGTATGCTGGTCTTGGTATGAGTTCACAATTTACTCCTAGTCAATTAGAAGGAGAAGTAAATGTAGATGCAGCTATGGCTAGCAGTTTCAATGACTTTATGAGAAATACTTATGGAGATATTATTACAGGGAGTCAAGCAGATGCACAGTATAGGAAGTCTTTTGCTAGCCTTATGGGTAGCCTCGCCAATATCAGTTCCCAACCTGGAAACTAATATGAAACTTACAGAAGAACTTATAGAACACATAGAAGAACTAGAAGGATTTAAAGATGAAGCATACTATGATGTCAACAATAATTTAACTATTGGTTTTGGACATACCCAAGCTACAGAGACTTTTGATTTTGTTGAAGGACAAACTATAGATAGAGAAAAAGCACTAGAAGTTTTGCAATTAGATTTAGAACATGCAGAAGGAATTGTTAAAAATCTTATTAAGAATAGTCCTAATGTATCAATAGAAGACTTTACACAAGATGAATTATCGTATGCTGTTTTAGTTTACTTCAATAGACCTTGGGCTTTAAGAAATGTACAAGGTGAACGAGGTACCTATGATGGGTTAGAGCTAATAGCTAAAGGTAATTTAGATGACGTTATTGCTGACCAAGAAACAAAGTTTAATAGAAAGTATGATAATGAAATACCTCCGTGGGCAACTAATAGGTTAACTAAAGAAAAAGATTATACAACATTTGACACACCGCCAATTGATGACCCACCACCAGATGATGACACAAAATTTGTTTATAGATACTTTGGTAACATTGGTGAAGTGATTAAAGCTACACAAGCTCCACAACCAAGGACTACTTCAATTAAAACAGTTAATAAAGAAGGTGAAGAAATATTTGACCCATTCTTAGAAGTTCCGCAGTTTTTTAGAAAATTAGGAGATACAATAAAAGAAAGATTTAGTATAAGTGGTGCTATAGACAAACAACTAGACTTTATGGAAAAAACATATAGTAGAAAAGAAACTGAGTAATGAGAGAAGAAATAACAATTGTTAAAGACGGACAGACTAAAGTCATAGAACTAGAAGATTTTCCAATCTTTCAAGAAAAAGGTTGGTCTATACAAGAAGAAGAAAAAACATCAGCTCCTGTAGCAAATGCTAATTGGGTACATAGTAATAAATTAGTTGCAGACGCTGTTTATGTAAAAGAAGGCGTAGTATATTTTGCTTATGACATATCAAGCCTAGTTGGCTACCCAGCATTTATATCTTATGTAGCTAATGGATTAAGTCCTAATAAGTATTCAACTAACTGGGGTGTATCTGGAGATGGAGAAAACAGAGTAGGTCCTGCTATATCTAACACACCTCCAGCAGGAGAGATTATAGAAGAC
>JGI24004J15324_10000574_pt1 | contig 15019 bp, 11 predicted proteins | sample LinPmetageLP32_FD_15324 | JGI IMG/M metagenome (IMG submission 15324)
AGTACAGGAGAGATCTAAATGGGTAGTTGTTTTAAAAAGAAAAAAGTAGAAACCAAAAAAAGCTCAACGGCTAAAAGAGTTACCTCTTCTGGCAAATTAGTAACAGTATCCAAACCTGTAACTAAACCAACACCAAGACCGCTTACAGGTAAAGAAGCGTTTGACGCTAATCCTGCGCGTCAACAACAAGTTGCTAATAAAGCAAAAAGAAAAAAGAAAGCTAAACAAGCTGCGCTTAGAGAAGCAACTACTACCACAACAACTACAGATACCTCTACTGATACTTCTGGAGACAGCACTGTTGAAGTTGATGATAATTCTACAGTTGCAGTAAAAGATACGACTACATCATCAGGTGGAACTATTGGTGGTACATCTGTAACAGCAGAAAGTATTTATACACGCGATCCAGAAGAAGCTATATCAGATCAAGAAAGATTGGCAGCAGAAGAACTAAAACGACAAAGAATAAAACGAGCCAGAACAAAACAATCTTTGCTTAGAAAAAGATTAGAAAGAACTCAGGAAGTAGGTTCTGGGCGTAGAGTTTTATCTGGAACTGAAAGAGATCTTAATGTTCAGACAAAACAATCGGGAAGCGGCAAACGTGGTGGTGCAGGTAGAAGATCTTTAATTACTGGTTCTACTGGTGGAATCGGATACTATAGTAGGTTCTTATGATAGAAAATTCAAAAAAGTATTTAGATAGATATGAGAAAGCTAAAGCACATAGGCAGAACTTTGTTGATCTTTTTGAAGAATGTTATGAGTATGCTTTACCGCAGCGTGAGTCTTTTTATTACGAAACAGCAGGTCAACGTAGAGATGATAAGATCTTTGATGAGACAGCGGTGGTTGGCGTTCAAGAGTTTGCTTCGAGGCTTCAATCGGGATTAGTTCCGAACTTTGCACGTTGGGCAGACTTTACAGCAGGATCAGAAGTTCCAGAATCTGAGAGAGATTTTATTGAGAATGATCTTGATGAAGTAACAGAATATGTATTTGAGATACTACAGAACTCTAACTTTTCTCAAGAAGTACATGAAGCTTTTATGGATCTAGCAGTAGGTACTGGTGTGCTTTGCGTAGATGAAGGCGATGCAATTAATCCTATTATGTTTTCTGCAATACCATTACCTCACGTTGTTTTAGATACTGGCCCTGATGATAAGATAGATCATGTGTTTAGAGAAAGAAAAAACATTAGAAACTCTGATCTTCCTATACTGTATGAAGATGCAAAGTTTGACATGAAGATACAGAATAGAATTGAAAGAGATCCAGAGGGTAAGTGCAATACTCTTGAGATAGTATGCAAAGATTATACAAAACGTAATGAAGAAGCTTACTTATATTATGTAATAGATATGTCTACAAAAGAAGCGATAGTAGAAAGAAAGTTTTCTGGTGTTGGTTCTAATCCATATGTTTGCTTTAGATGGTCTAAATGTGCAGGAGAAGTGTATGGTCGAGGGCCATTAATCAATGCTTTGTCTGCTATTAAGACCACAAACTTAACTATTCAACTTATCTTGGAGAATGCTCAGATGGCTATATCTGGCATTTATCAGATGGACGATGATGGTATTATTAACCCAGATACTATTAATTTAGTCCCAGGCACTATAATACCAAAGTCTCCGCAGTCTAGCGGATTGCAACCTATACAGGCAGCAGGAAGATTTGATGTTGCAGATATAGTTTTAGGTGATATGCGCCTAAATATAAAACGCGCACTATACAATGATATGCTAGGAAATCCAGATAGAACTCCTGCATCTGCTACAGAAGTAGCTGAACGTATGGCAGATTTGTCACGCAGGATAGGATCAGCATTTGGTAGACTGCAAGCTGAATTAGTGCAACCTGTATTGAAGAGAGTAATCTATATTCTTAAGAAACAGGGGCGTATAGAAATGCCAACAGTCAATGGTCGAGAGGTTAAAATACGCTCAGTTTCTCCATTGGCTCAAGCACAATCTAATCAAGATATAACCTCAGTATCTAGGTTTCTTGAACTGGTTAATGCTTACTTTGGCCCTGAGACTACGAACATATTAATTAACTCTGAAGAGACAGCTATTCACCTTGCGAAAAAATTTGGTGTACCTGACACCTTGATTCGTGACGCAGAAGAGCGTAGACAGATAGTTGCAATGATGCAGCAAATGCAAATGCAACAACAGCAACAACAAGCAGCAGGTCCACAGATTGCGGCAGAATAGTCATATTTGTCTAGACGGAATAGCAAGAAATAAATCAGAAGAAGATAAGATTAGTCTTAACTTTGGGTCTTTATTTTCCCAACCTACTGGTAAAGAAATTATTAAATATTTGCGTAGTGTAACTATAGAAATGGTTAGCGGTCCTAATATTTCTACAGATGAGTTAAGGCATTTGGAAGGTCAGCGTTATCTTGTTGGCTTAATAGAGCGTCATATTCAGAGATCACATAAGGTAAAAAACAATGAATGAAGAAGTTCAAGAAACAGAAGCAACAACAGAGTCACAACCTCAAGAAGAAAAAGATTTTTTAGTTGCTGAAGATTTGGAAACCAAAACGGAAGGACGTCCTGAGTGGTTGCCAGAAAAATATAAAACAGGCGAAGACTTAGCAAAGGCTTATAAAGAATTAGAGTCTAAGCTTGGAACTAAAGATGTTGATATTAGAAATGAGCTTTTAAAAGAAATAGAAGAAGAAAGCTTTAAGGGTAGACCAAGTTCTGCTGACGAGTATCAGTTACCAGACTTTGTAGACACAGATAGTATTGACACAAATGATGATACATTAAGATGGTGGGCTGACCACGCATTTTCTAATGGTCTTGACCAAGAAGAATTTGCTGAAGGATTAGAAAAAGTAATGCAAGCTCAAGATGCTTACCTTCCAAATCCAGAAGAAGAAGTTAAAAAACTTGGTGATAATGCTAATGTAAGACTAGAAGCTGTTGATTTATTTGCTAGGCAATTCTTTCCAGAAGAGCATATAGAGTCTATAGAAGATTTGGCTGCTACTGCTGATGGGGTTAAGACATTAGAATTTATTATGGCTAAACTTCAATCTCCTGCAATTGGATCTGATGGTACGCCAGTAGGTAGAATTACAGAACAATCTCTTAAAGATCTTATGGCTGATGAAAGATATTGGCATCCTGCACGTAGAAATCCAGACTTTATAAAGCAGGTTGATGAGGGTTTTGAGAAACTTCATGGTTAATAAATTTAATTTGTGCGTTGCATTTTGAATAAAACTGTTGTTTGAATGGGTTATTACGACCCATATCGCATTGATTGGCCCTTATTGGATACCCGAATTGATATGTAAGAGTGGATACTCGTAGCAATCGGAAACTCAATTTAGGACTGTAAAATGGCTAATACAATAACTAACGCCTTTATAAAGCAGTTTGAAACTGAAGTTCACATGGCGTATCAGCGTATGGGTTCCAAGCTACGGAATACTATTCGTTCTACAAATGTGTCAGGTTCAACTGCACGATTCCAGAAAATAGGCACTGGATCAGCGTCAACAAAATCTCGTAATGGTAATGTAACTCCAATGGAACTTGCACATACCAATGTTGAAGTATCAATGAGCGACTTCTATGCTGCTGAATACATTGACAAACTTGATGAGTTGAAAACAAACATCAATGAACGTCAGGCTGTAACACAATCTTCTGCTGCTGCATTAGGTCGTAAGACTGATGAAATCATTGTTGCTGCAATGGATGCAGGAGCTAACTCTACTCAGATACATGACACTGGTTCTGCTTTAGGTAAGGCAGATCTATTAACAGTATTTGAGACTTTTGGTGCTGCTGACATTCCCGAAGATGGACAGCGTTACTTAGTAATGTCTCCAAAAGGATTTGCAGATCTTTACAACATAAATGAATTTGCTTCATCTGATTTTGTTGGTGATCAAAACCTACCATTCGCAGGTGGCATTACAATGAAAGAGTTCTTAGGCTTTAAGATCTTTTCTACAAATGCTGTCTCAGGTGGTAAGAACTTTGCTTATCATACAACTGCAATTGGCATTGGTGTTAATTCAGATGTTTCAACTGAAATCAATTATGTTGCTGAAAAGGTCGCGCACCTTTCAACATCAATGATGTCAATGGGCGCAGTAGCTATCGATGATAACGGTATCTACGAAGTCCTAGACAATAACTAAGGAGGAGATCTAAAATGGCTTATAGTGCAAGTGGTCTTGCTCGTATCGGTGGCGACTCAAATGGTAGTTTGTGGATGTACACATCTGCTGATGCGATTGCTACTGTGAACACAGAGGGTTACTTTAACAGCGCAGCTAATATGGTTGCTGTTCGTGACTTGATTATTGTTTGCGATACAAACGTTCCAACAACTAACTTCTGTACTGTTCTTTCCAATACTGGAACAGTTGTAGATGTATCTAATGGTACTGCTGTTGCGGAAACTGATAGTGACTAATGAGTGGGGGCATTAGCCCCCCTCTTTTTATAGGGGTTTAGAATGGCATTAAGTACACCTGCTAATAGCGCAATTGATATTTGCAGTCGGGCGCTTATCCTTGTTGGTGCAGAGCCTATTACTTCTTTTGAAGATGATACAACAGAAGCCCTAATCGCAGGGAATATGTATGAAGATATTGCAAGAACTAATCTTACTTCTACACGTTGGCGGTTTGCTTCAAATCAGGCTGTTTTAAATAGATTAACAGATGTTCCTACTGGTAGATTTGATGCTGCATATCAGCTTCCAGATTATCTTTTTGTTCATGCTGTAACAGTAAGAGATCATCTAATAGAATATAATATATATGGTAATAAAGTTTTTTGTGATGCGAGTCCAAATGATGAGTTGGTTATAGACTTTACATATAGAGCTAGTGAAGTTGATTGGCCTTCTTACTTTTCTGTTTGTGTTGAATATGCAATGGCAACTGTATTTTCTACTGCTTTAATAAGAGACACTGCGTTATCATCTTTAATGTCTGGTCAGTATGACTTTCTAATAGCAAAAGCTAGATCAACTGATTCTCAACAACAGACAACTAGAAAAGTTACAACATCGAGGTTTATCACGAATAGGCGCAGCTAATGCAAAAAGCACGAATACCAATTACAAATTTTCAATATGGTGAAATAAGTCCGTCTTTGGTTTCGAGAACGGACTCTGCTATTTATAACTCTTCAGCGCAAAGCGTTAAGAATTTTTTTATAAGAACAGAAGGTGGTGTAGCTAAACGTGGTGGGTTTCAAGCTCTGCATGACTTTACTGGTATTACAGAGAACACTGCTATACGTCAGCAAATAAGGCTTATACCTTTTATATTCTCAGATGATGAGCAATATGTAATAGCGTTCTCCCATCAGAAGTGTGAAATCTTTTTTATACATCCAGTGACAGGTGCATTGAGTCTAGCAACAACATTAACTCAAGATGTAGATAGTAATGCTTTGCAATGGGATCATGCTTACCTACATGAAATGACATATGCCCAAGGTGGCGATATTCTTTTTCTCAGCCACAATACTTTTATGTGTCAACAAATAGTAAGAACTGGACTTAATAGTTTCCAAGTAGAGCAGTTTAATTTTGTTTTACAGGCAGGAGGAGCTAAGATCTTTCAGCCTTACTATCACTTTCACCCAACAGGAATGACTCTTGATCCGTCTGCAAGTACTGGTAACTCTATTACTGTAACAACTAGTGCTGCATACTTTGATACTACAGGTAAACATGTTGGTATAACATTGTTGTATCATGGGTCAGAAATATACATAACTTCTGTTCAATCTAGTACACAAGCAACTGGTAGAGTTGTTGATGAGCTTTTTGTCGAGTTAGATCCTAATGCTGTTAGAACTACTGATGGATCTACCAATCTAGAAATAACACAGATTAATCATGGCATGTCTACTGGTGATTCTATTACCATACGAAATGCAACATCTGTTGGTGGTGTAAGCGCAGGTAATGTAAATGGAGCTAGATCAATAACATCTATAATTGATGAGAATAGATATATTGTTGTAGGTGGTGGTTCAGCTAATACATCTGAAGATGGTGGTGGATTTATACAGATTGTTACTCATGCACCTACTACTGAATGGATGGAACAGTCATATTCTCAACTAAGAGGTTATCCTGCTGCTGTTGGTTTCCATGAAAACAGATTATGGTTTGGCGGTACGTTATCTCAACCTGATACAGTTTGGGCTAGTAAGTCAGGATTGTTTTATAACTTTGATATTGGTACTGCTCAAGATGATGATGGTTTAGAACTTGTTATGAGTATTGGTGAAGTGGCTACTATACGTCACTTTGTTTCTAATAGGGATATACATATCTTTACCGCAGGTTCGGAGTTCTTTATTCCTACATTTGAGAACCAACCTATTACTCCTTCTAATGCTAGGGTTAAAAGACAAACATCTTTTGGTTCTAGCTTTGTAAGGCCGCAACCTTTTTATGGTGCTACTATCTTTAGTCAGATTGGTGGCAAGATGATACGTCAATTTGTGTTTGATGATAGTCAGCAAGCTTACAAAGCCGATCCTATTTCATTGCTTTCTTCTCATTTAATAAGCGATCCTGTTCAAATGTGCGTAATAAGTGGCGCAGTAAACACAGCTGAGTCATTTGTGTTTGCTCAAAACTTTACAGGAGAGATTGCTGTTTATAATCTAAATAGAGTTGAGGGTGTTGCAGGTTGGACAAGGTTTGAGACGAACGGTTCTTTTCATTCTGTTACTGCTATTGGTAATAGGGTTTTTGCTGTCATTAAGACGAATCTTGGATCAGGTACAAATAGTTTTGTATTTACTGAGCTAAATCAGAATGTAAGTTTAGATCTTGGAAACACATATACTGGAACAGCAGGAGTGTTTACTGTATCAAACTTTTTTGAGAATGGCGCACAGGTCGATGTAATCAGTGCTACGGACTACTTAGGTAAGTTTACTGTGTCTGGTGGTCAGATTAATGTTTCGGCTGTAGACGCTTCTCTTACAAGCTGTCAGGTAGGTTTTGGTTTTGATGTAGAGTTAAAGACCAATCCTATAGATGTTAATACTGCAATCGGTCCAGAAACAGGACAGCCTAGAAGTTTAAGTAGAGTTATACTTGATATGTCTGAGACATTATCTGTATCAGTAAACAACAAGAAACTAATTATAAGAAAAGTAAACAATGACTTCAGCAAACCAAGACAGGCAGTCACAGGTAAACGAGAGTTTTATTTACTTGGGTACAATAAAGACCCACAGGTGACAGTTACACAAACCGCACCTATGTTTATTCAAGTTAATGGTTTAGTTGCAGAGGTATCTTTCTAATGGGTTTAAATGTATTTTTAGCAGGTTTAAGTTTGCTTGGCACAAAGAAGTCTTATGATGCTACAAGAGCAGAGGCAAAGCGTAGGGCTGAGATAGGTGTCTTTGAAGCAAGGCAACATGTTAATGATTTGTTTCTTACTAAGGCTCAAGCAATAGATGAATCTAATAGACGTATTAGAGATATGCAAATTGCTGAATCTCAGAACATTGCTTTCTTTAGTGCATTGGGGAGAGAAGATAGATCTGTTGGTGCGCTTCTTAAAGAGAATAGAAGAATTGCATCTGAGGATTTAGAAGGCATAGAGAGATCTGCTGAACTTCAAACGGCTAAGTTAGCTACGGCTGCTGCTGTTGCTTACAAGTATGGGCAAGGCGCATCGGCAGGATTAAAAGCAGAAGCAACTGCAAATCTTATTACAGGCATTACAGATATTGCTCAGAACTTAGATCCAAAGTTTTTTAAAGGAACGGGATAAATGGGCGTTATTAGAGAAAAGAGACAGGTAGGTAGTCTTGGTCCTGTAGGTGTTGTTCGACAACAAAGTAGCAATCAATACCAAAGAATAGCTGCTGCTACAAATAAACTAACAGAACTAGCTATTGGTGAGATGGGTAGGCAGTCTGCTATTAGTGGTAAGAAGCTTGCTCAAGAAGAAGAAACATCAAAGATCACGACACTTGATCCTATTACAAATAAACCAGAGGCTCTTAGTTGGATTGAAGACAATAGTTTTTTTGGTCGAGTAGGTAAAGAAGCTTACGAAGAAACAATAGCTAAACGATTTCAATTTGAGATTGATAACCAGTTAAAGTTAAAAGCTAAAGAATTTGCTATTAAATATCAGGATAAAGATGGTGGTGTAGAATTATTTAAAGATCAAATGCATCAATACATTGACAATATGGCAACTGGTTCTGAGGCTACTGGTTATAGTAATTACATTATGCAAACAGGTGTAAGTCTTACAACAACAACAAGCCTTAACCTTATGGATAAAGCTGCTGCAAAAGAAAGAATGAAGACTACTTCTATAATAGTTAGCGGTATTGAAGATCAACTTGATGCATTAGAAACATTAGCGTCTGATGGATTTTCTCAAAGAGCAGAAATTATTAGAGAAGAAATAATAAATACTGCAAGAAATGCTCAAGGATCTAGTCATTTTACAAAAGAAGAAGCAGACGCTTTTGAGAAATCTTCTGCAATTCGATATGCAAGAGGTGTTCTTCGTTATCGTATGCAGAATTTAAACTCAGATCAGTCAACTAATATTCTAAATTCTTTGCTTAGTGGAAGCTATAGTGATTTAGATAAAACATTTAATGCAGAAGAAATAGATGCACTAAGCACTGCTGTTTCTTTTTTACAGAGTAGCATTGAAGTAAACGGAGAAACAGTAATGACAGTAGACTTTGAGTCTATTCAATCATTAGCTCCTTTTGTTCAAGGCACAATTCAATCAACTAAACTTGCTGAAGCAAAGGTTGCACAAGAGGCTTCTCTTAACGAAACAAAATATGATACAGCTATAAACAATGCTAGAGGAACTGGTGAGATAGTGTTAAACTCATCTTCCTATCCCACCTATGATTCTAAAGTTAATGAACTTATAAACAGATATGAGAAGACAGAAACTTTATTAAATAATAGGGAAACTAAAGACCCTGCTCTTCGTAAAGGTGTATCTGCTACTAATCAGGAAAAGTTAGATGTAAGAATGAGAATGTCTTATGGTCTTTTAATTCCTGCATATGAATGGCTTCAAGATAATACAAAGTTATCACCACCAGATATAGTTAGAGCTATACAGGAATCTTATGACTCAGGTAATACAGGATCTAACTTTGGAAAGTTTATAAAGGGCGATGCTCGTATAGCTATGGAAGTTATTAAAGATCTTAAGAAAAGAAAAAATGGACTTAATGATCCACAAATTGATGAGTTTATTGCAGGTTTAGGACAGGTTGATTTTAGAAATAGTGAGAAAGCTAAGATTGAAGAAGAAGTTTCAACTAACGAAAAGATTGAAAATTTTATAGCAAATGCAACAGACCAATATGATGAAGCTTTAGTATATATAAATACTTCAACTCTAAGTCAGCCTCAAAAGAATGCAAGAATAGATGAGTTAAATGTTGCTAGAGTTAACAATATTTTAAATGAAGCAATACAAGCTAATTCTGATATTGTTTCTGATAATATTATTGATGCTGCTACATATGCAAGTTTAGGTTTAGAAAAAGATTCTCTTACTCCAGAACTAAAAGCTGCTGTTGATAATGCTAAAAGTTTTTTAAATGACGATAAAATCTCATCATTATTATCTGTAAAAGCTAGTAAATTAAATTCAAGCGAAGCAAAGGCTTCTATCGGAATAGCAGAAAAAAACATTCAAACCTCAATACAAAATGGTGAATTGTTAGGAAACACTACGGCACAAAAGAAAGCTTCTGAGAACCTTATTCTTCAATTCTCTGGTGGAATGGGTGTTGAGTTTTTTACTAGTGATGAAACTTTTGCAACCAAACCAGATGGCACTGCTAAGAATCCTGCTGCCCTTATGCTTCTGCAATCAATTCACTCAGGAGTTATACCAACAAGTTTAGAGGTTATGTTTGATAAACTTGCAGATGGTATTCCAACTGATGATCCACAAACTGCATTAAATCTAATAACATTATACAAACAATTATCTTCTCAGCCCAAAGGTGAACTTCCTCAAGTAAACTTAATAGCCCCACTGTTGGGAAAAGAAACATCATCAAAGTTAGAAGCAATAGCTACTGCTAGAATAATGACGAATGAATCTGTTAATGAGATTGCAAAAAGATTAAACGACACAGATTTAGAAGAAGTAAAAGTTACGATGAAAAGAAAATTTGGCGACAAACATGGGAAAGGTGAACTAACTGTAAATGACTTTGTAGCTTTAGAAGTCCCTGATGCTAAAAATAATTCTCAAGCAGTAAAGATGTTAGGGTCATATGCTTTGTACATGGGTTCTCTTGGTATGAGTGCTGATAGTATAGGTAAAAATCTTGATAGTTATTATAACAGAATGTTTTCAGATACAGAAGGTTATATAATAGACGTAGCTTCTGAAAGTGGTGAGAAATCTAGATACTCTTTTAATCATATTTTTACAGACGCTAGAATAAAAGATTTCTTTATTGAAAAAGTAAATAGGGAACTAATGGATATTCTTCCTAATGGACAATCATTAATGATTTCTTCTGATAGTAACCCTCCATCTAATAGAGCTTTCCTTATGCCTATTAATGTAGATCAAAGTGGTGGTGTTAGATTTATGGTCGTTATGAATGATAATGGTAATTACATTCCTGTTACTGGTAAAAATGGTTATCCTGTTGGATTTTCTACAGGTGAAAGTGATGTAGTTGATTTTGCAAAAAACATTACTAATGAAAATTTTATGAAAACTTATAGCTTACAAGATATTAACGTTATAAGAGAAAGCAAAATAGAAGGTGATGAAATACAAGAAAGTTTAACTACTGATCCAAATCAAGGTTATTCAGTGCCAGAAGAATATGAAGACTCTCCATATGCAGGGGCAGGTCAATAATGGCAATTAACCCTCTTCTTTCTGGAACTCAATTAGGTGCTTTAGATAACTTTCAAGCAGAAGAAAAAAAGCCTAAGTTCTTTGATCTTGTTGGCGCACAGTTAGGCTACACATATCAACCTATTATTAATCAAGCCAGAAACCAAGCAAGGTTTGGTGATGTTGAAATGGATTTTAGTTATGATCCTCGTCCAGAAATAGAAGGCTATGAGGAATACTTCGATACATTAGTTCATGCTAAGAATGCCGAGCATATGAGTGTTCTTAAATCTCAACTATTTGAACTTGAAGATAATAGGGAGGTTATGGGAAGAGCAGGTTTCTGGATGAACATGGGTGCAGGATTTATTGATCCTGTTAATCTTGTTGCTTTACCTTTTGGTGGTCCTGCAATTGGCCTTGCTAGATCAGCTGGTAGAGGTGTTGTTGCAGCAGGTACTACTCAAGCTTTTCTTGAAGGTATAAGAGCGCCTTATGACCCTACTGGAACAGTAGGAGAGGCTGCATTAAACATTGGGGCTACAGCAGTATTTGGTGGATTATTAAATAGTGCAATTAGTATTCCCCTAACAAGAAGAGCAGTTGCTTACAGAAAAATGGAACAAACTCACAAAGAGTTTCTTGAGGCAGCAGGGGTATCTGAACAAGTTGGCAAGTTAAGTCCAGAAGATTTAATTAATGCTAGAGCTAGAGATGAAAGAGACTTTGCAGGTAAAGGTACAAAAGATTTAGAAGCTCAAGTTAAATCAGATGAAGGTACAATCTTTGGTGTAGATAAAAGAGTACAAGAAATAGACGAAATTTTAGATCAAGATAGTTCTACAATAGTTACTCGAATACAAGGTAATGTCTCAGAAAAAACTAAAAAGTCTGTAAGCTTAACTGAAAAACAAAAAGAAGATTTAATGCAAGAACGTATTTCTCTTCTTAGAACTAGATCAGAATCGCAGAGTTCTTTGAATAATACTAATCGTGAGCAAGCCTTAAGAGGTGTAGAAGACGCTAAAATTGCAGGTATAAAAGATCCTTACGACATTGCTCCAAATTTATTTATTAACAGTCCATTTTTTAAGTTTGTACCAACACCAATAAAAACTGTACTGCAATCTAAGATTGATAACAGTGCTAAGAAAGCAATGCTTATGCTTGGTGGTGACAGTGGTCTGCTTCTTAATATGAATAAACTTGGTATATCTATTGGCCCTTCTATTTATCAAAAATCTAAAATTATGGAAGGTGAGTGGGTACAAATAAACAATAATCTTATTAATTATTGGGGAAATAGTCTTGGTATTAAAGACCCTAGCAGACCTCTTGGCATTAATACTAATGATGTAATTGAAAGAAGTGCTAATTTTAAAAATAAATTAAGAAAGAAACCTCCTAGTGGAAGAACTTATTCTGAATGGCTTACAGAAGTTAATAGAAAAAGAGTTAATAATGTAAAAGACTTAACACCAGAAGAAGAACTGGCAGTTAAAGACATGAATGTATTCTACAAAAGATGGCAAGATAGACTTGAGGAAATAGGTTTACTTGGAAACTTTAATAACATTACTAATAAAATTAGAATTCAAGATATTAGATTAAAGAAGTATCGAGAAAAGTTAGATGCTTGGGAAGAAAAAGTAAGAACAGGTAAGTTAGATAAATGGGCAGAGAAAAACAAGAAAAGCCCTGCGGTTGTTACAAGGCTTTATGAAAGAAGAATTACAGAGCTTACTGCTGCACTAGATGAAAACAGATTATCTCTTGAAAACATTCCAAAAGGTGAGCTTCCTGCTAATGAAGATGTGTTTATGCCTAGATATTGGGACATAAGTAAAATTAAAAAAGACAGAAAAGCCTTAGAGAAGATATTAGTTAATTGGTATAAAGAAAATAATACAGTTTATGTAAAACAAAATGGTAAGTTTGTTGTTAAAGAAATGGCAACTGATGATGATTCTTTAGCTAAGAGAGCAGAAGAAACTGTTGATAATATACTTGGCATTAAAGATATTGTTGACCCAGAACAAATATCTTATGGTCTTGGTAAATCTAAACATCTTAGACATAGACAGCTAGACATACCTAATCGTTTGGTCTTTGATTTTATTGTCCAAGATCCTATAGCAATTATGAAAGCATATGGTCATAGAACTGGTGGCGTTTATCAGTTTAACAAAGCTTTTGGTAATAGAAATATTAATGAAGTTGTTGAAGACATTGAAGAGCAGATGCTGCTTAAAGGTAATAACGCAAAAGATATTGCCAAGTTTAAGATGAATTTTAAACATATGTATGACAGGATTGTTGGCTCACCTGTTAGAAATTTTGATAGGTTTGATTTTAAAGCTGCTCAAATAATGAAAGACCTAGCATATATGAATTATCTAGGTGCAGCAGGATTTTCTGCTATACCAGACTTTTCTCGTATTGTTATGGAGCATGAGCTTGGTGATATTGTTAAAGGCCTTGTTTCTGTTTTTGATAAGAATGTTCGTAATCTTAATAGAAAAGAATTAGATGCAGTAGCTGAAGCAATTGAGATTATTCAAGGCTCTGCTCATATTAGATTTACAGACAATATGACAAACAATCCGTTGCAATCTTCAGCTTGGGATACAATGAGAAGTGTTTACAATGTTGCTAACCTTTTAGGTCCAGTAACTCAGGTAGCAAAGGAATTAGATGGGATTATCAGGGGTCATAAACTAGTTCAGCTTTCTAAACGTTGGACAGTTAAAGATCCTAGTGATCCTATTAGTTCTCAAGATGTACAATATTTAGCAAAATATAATATTACAGAAGAAATAGCTCAAGAAATAGCAGAAGCACCAGTGCAACAAACAGCTAGAGGTTTGTATCTTCCTAATACTTCAGCTTGGGATGGCACTCTTAGGTTTCCAGATCACACAGCAAAAATAATTACTGGACCTACGGATAGATATTCAAACGGAGAATATGTTCCTGCTTATTATAATAAAAAAACTAAAAAAATATTTATAGACGAAGAGTATATTCGTACTGAGTATTTTGAGTCTAGGGTGTGGGCGCAAGATTCTAAAAAGATAGAAGGCGTAAAGGCTTTACCTAAAGGTCTTATTAGAACACCTGATGATTTGGTTCAGTTTGTTAAGATGCATGAAATAATGCATAATAAAAATAGTGCTAAGAGTTTAGGTTTTGATTCTAGAACTAAACAAGGTAAAGCAGACTACGAAAATGCAATTAATGACCTTGCTATAAAAGAAATACAATCTCAACCTAGAGTAAGAACAGACACAACAGAGACATTTAGAACTGCTCTTCAAAGTGGAATACTAAATACTGTTATGATGGGTACTCCTGCTGATAAACCTATAATTACAGATGGTGTTGTTTATGTTCCGCATAGAATAGCAAAACGATTTGGCTATGAAGAAGATAATATTGTTACTGGTTACTCTAGAGTAGAGTCAGGTATTCTTGGATTGCCATTCCAATTTTTTAGTTACTCACTTGCAGCAATGAACAAAGTAACTGGTGCTTATTCTCAAGGTCAAATTAAAAATAGAGCCGCAGGAGCTTTAACCTCTATAGGTTTAGGGTATATGGCTGTGTCTATTAAAAGCAATCTTAGTGCAGGAGGATCTAGACAATGGGATGAGATGTCATACTCAGATAAATTTGCTAGATCATTTGATCAAAGTGGTTTGTTAGCTCTTTATTCAGATCTTCTTTATACTTCTATGAATACAAGTATGGCTCTTGGCAGAGGTAATTATATGGAAGGTATTATTGAACCTAAGTTTCCTCAAGAAGAAAGTTATATAGACGCTTTTACTGGTGTAATGGGTGCAGGTCCAAGCATTGCAGCCGATCTTACTATCAATCCACTAAGAGATTTTTTAAATGGCGATGCAGGTGAAGGTATGAAAACATTTGCTAGAAGTCTGCCGTTTATGAGGGTTTGGCTTTGGAAGGGTGATATGAACTCAATTACTCTTGGCATGTCTAGAGCTATGTAATTTGTGCGTCCTTTTTTGTGCGTTGATAGAAAATACAAACAGAGTTAATTTGTATTCAAATGAGGGTTTATTATGACAATTAACATTGCAGACAATTCGCCACGTATTTCTT
>JGI24004J15324_10000578_pt1 | contig 14977 bp, 14 predicted proteins | sample LinPmetageLP32_FD_15324 | JGI IMG/M metagenome (IMG submission 15324)
GGGGGAAAAGAAAAAAGGCTATGGTTATAACCCACGCCTTCTTTCCTACAAGAAAAGTATATCACAAATTGTTATATAAATGCAAGAAATTGGTAAAAACTGGGAATATCCATATTCCAGAACACAAGCCGATAATCCTCAAGTAAACCCGATATAGGCAATAGGCTATTACCTCGAAAAGCTATGCTCTGGAAATGTTAATATTTATAAGTAAGTATGAAGTATATTGATTATATAAAATCCGATCTGTGGAAGAGAAAGATAAAATAAATTGTACTATCAAACATTCTAATGTATAATATTAATAACTAATCTAAACAAATGGAAAAACCAGACCAAAAGAAAGGTTGCTCCGTTGTATCAGTATAAACCATGGCAGGAACTCAACCAAAAGACAAAAATGGACTAACTCCTATGCAGGAGAAGTTTTGTCAAGAAGTTGCAAAAGGAGAAACATATAGTGGCGCTTTTAGGTGTGCATACAATACAGAGAACTATAAACCAGAGAGCGTAAATAGAAAGGCTTGCGAGCTTATGTCTAATGTCAACATTGTGGCTAGGGTTGACAAGCTGAGAGAAGAGAACAGGGAAAGGAACGCTGTGACAGTGGAATCTATAACAAAAGAATTAGATGCTCAAGTAGCTTTAGCAAGTGGAGAAAAACAACACTCTGCGGCTTTGAGTGGAATCAATACAAAAGCTAAATTGCATGGGCTATTGGTTGAAAAGAAAGATATTACAACTAAAGGAAGGTCGATTGGAGCGTTTGGAATGGCACATGATGAATTGACTGACAAATAATATGAAAGAATTTTTTAAAGGATGGGGGTCATTGATGAAAGATGTTAATAGCCTCGTGTTTTGGAATAAGTTCTTCAATAGTCATAGATAGGTATTGACAAAGTTTTTCACAATTTGATTTTCACGGTGAGCAAAGTTACTCATTTGAATCTATAAGTTGGATAGCAGAAGTATATAAATAAAACATTTATGCAAAAAAAATTAAGTAAAGAAGCACAATTTCTCCTAGATTGCAGAGATCCATTCTTTTTTATTAAGTCTATGTGGGGGCTTGAGATACAACCTTGTTATCGTCAATATGAACAGGTGATGAAGGATACTGAGCCAGAAAACTGGAAGGCTGAATGGTTTGGAGAACAAATAGATGGAAAGTGGGCGTGGATACAGTTTCAGAAGGGAAAGCATATTACTTGGCAACAGGCAGCAATTATAGAGGGGGCAAGGAGATCTGTTTCTGCTTATGGAGAAGTTCCAAATAAGATCGCTGTAAAATCTGGAAATGGAATTGGGAAGAGTTGTGTTAGTGCTTGGCTTGTTCCTTGGTTCTTGTTTTCATTTAAACATGCACAAGTGCCTTGTACTGCTCCCACTTCTTCTCAGATGAACGATGTATTGTGGAAAGAGATAGCACTTTGGATTAACCGAATGCCAGATATATATTCTGAGTTGTTTGATTGTACTTCTTCGTATATCAGAATTAAGGCAGATCCTGAATCTTGGTTTGCTCGTGCAAGGACTTCTCGTAAAGAGAGTCCTGAGGCTTTTTCAGGAGTTCATGCTGATGCTGTACTCGCGATCGAGGATGAAGCTTCTGGAGTTCCAGATATTATTGTAGAGTATGGGGCAGGGATTAAGACTTCTCCTTTTTGGTTGTGGTTTATGTTCTCGAATCCTACTAGGAATGTAGGCCACTTTAGAAACGCGTTCAAAAAAGGGTCTGGATGGAGGCAATACACATTTAATTCAAATGAGAGTCCCGTTGTAGATCCTGGATTTGTACAAGAGAAAATAGATGATTCTGGTTTAGATTCGGATGATTACAGAAAGTTTGTATTAGGAGAATTCCCGAATGCTGATTCTATGGATGATAGCGGGTTTGTTCCATTGTTTACAGATCAAGACATAGAAAGTGCAATGACAGACAGCAGAAGAGTGCCTGTAAAGATTCAAGGTATTGATCCATCAGGAGAGGGGAACGACAAGACAGCATTCGTTGGACGAGATGCTTATGTAGCACAGATACTATCAGAAGAAGCTATATCAACACCGAAGAGTATTGCAGCACGAGGCGCAACATTCATTGCTGAGTATGGGATAGAGAAGCGTAAGACAGTGATCGATTCATTCGGTTCTGGTTCTGATGTATCACAAGAGCTTGCACTACAAGGGTTTGAAGTACAACCATTGAATGTTGGGATTCCAGCTAATGATCCGAAGAAGTTTATGAACAAGCGAGCTGAGTTGTTCTGGATAATGAGAGAATGGATCAAGAAAGGAGGACAACTTGTTCGAGATGATAGATGGAAGGAGTTGTTGAACCTGAGATATAGGTATAATGAATCTGGTAAACTTCAGATAATGGGTAAAGAGAAGATGAGAAAAGATGGAATTCCTTCGCCGAACTTTGCTGATGCGTTTATGTTGACGTTCGCAGTACCTGATGCACCAGTGATTACAGGTAAAAGATCTAAGCCTAAAAAATATGATGTATATGATTAATGTTTTACAGCCTTATTTAAATGTAGTAAAATTGAAATAACACTATGACGGATGAACAAAACGTATTCGGTCTGACAAAGGATGAAGAGCGTGAACTTCTAGTACAATGTCAAAATGAGATTATTACTTCGGAAACATTTATGCAGTCAAAATGGAAGCTTTGGCGACGACGTTTGCGGCTATTGAATAATCAGAAAAAAAGAGAATCAGATATTAGTGAACCACTTGCACATGTTCACTTTAATACAATTCATGCAGCACTGTATGACGACGAGATAAGTACAACATTCCTACCGAGAGCACAAGGAGATGAAGTTGTTACAGAGAGTTTGAATCCACTTTATGAGTATGATTCAGAGGTTATGGATAAGAGAGTTATGGATTATCAATGGATCTGGAACACATTGTTCTTTGGTCGATCATTGGTTTTGATGTTTGAATTCGATAGAAAGAATATGGTTCCTAAACCAGAAGTAGTTAATATGCTTACTTGGTACAGAGATCCAAACGCACTAAGTGTGAATGGAGATTCTAGTGGACGAGGAGCTATGAGATTTGGAGGTTATCCAATTACGATGACCAAGAAGGAAATGGAAGAAGCTGGGGTATATAAGAACATAGATGAGATACATACTGGGATCTCAGAGAACCAAATACTACAGGATGCTAAAGATCGCATTAGAGAATCACAAGGATTTGATACGAGTTTTTCTGACGATATAATCGGGGAGAATAAGTTAGATGTAGTTATGACATGGTTAACTACGTTTAAAGGGAAGAAGGTTGTTGTTGGTCTCTCTAATGGAAACACATTACTTGTTAGGTATAATGTGCTCAGTGACCAAGAGGAATGGGGAATCATAGACCAAACAATGTATCCTAATTCTCTAAGCTGGGATGGAGTATCTGTTCTTGATCTTATTGAAGACAAACAGCGAGCGAAAGCTAAACTTATTAATGCGGCATTGTTTACTGTGGAAGCAAATAGTAATCATATGTATGCGTATGATGTTAATAAAGTTCAGAACGAAAGCGATTTAGACTTCGAACAAAATAAACATGTTCCAATTAATGGAGATCCTACAGGAGCTATTCAACCGATTGGACGATCACAAGTATCAAGCGAATTGCAGTATATGCTTGATTATATTGACGGATCAGCACAGAAGGCAACTGCAGCAACAGAAATACAACAGGGAGCTGTTTCTGGATCAAAGAGAACTGCTACAGAGATTGCTACGGTATCAGAAAGTGCAGACACTCGATTTAGTTTGATCTCTAAGGTTATTGGATGGAGTGAAAAGGAGTTTGCACGTTACTGGTACAAGATGTACAAAATGCACTTTACAGAAGGGATCGACGAAAAGATTATGCGAGTTGTTGGACAAAATGGAGTATTCTTTAGAACTCTTTCGAGAGAAGAGATTGTATCTAAGGTAGATCCTGATGTATCAGTTAAGAGTCGAATTGTTGGAGAGGCTCGACGTATTAGAGAGATTCAAGAGTTTAATAGTCAATTTAACTTACTTGCGCAATCACCTAATGTAAACGTAGAAGAGTTGGTTCGTAGACGAGCTAAGTTGTCTGGGTACACTGAAATGGATATGCAGAATATCTTTAAGCCAGATCCTGAACGTATTATGGCTATTAGTGAGAATGAGAAACTTGATAAAAATAAGTTCGTTCCAATTAATGCTAGTGATGATGATCTAAAACACTTACAAGAACATGCTAAAGCAACTGACAACTCTAAGAACAGAACACATCAGCAAGCCCACTGGGATCAGTATATTGCTAAGAACAAGAATCCTAACATACAGGGAGAAGTTGCAGCACTAGAACAAGCACAGGGTCAATTTGATGCCCCCATTGATGCAGGAGAACAAGATTTAAATCCAGTTAAAACAATCCAAACAGCATGATAACAATGCCACGGCTTAATCAGAAACAGTTAGAAGACCTTGAAACAATGCAAAAGATGGAAGGGTGGCGTATTGTCACCCAAGCCATCGAGGGAAGTATTGAGATGGGAAATATAGAACTTATTAACTACAAGTTTGATTTCGATGATGATGGTAATCCTACGAAAAAGAGTATTATGAAATACCAAGAAAAGCAGAAAGAAGTGGGATTGCTAAAAATCTTTTTACAATTTGTATACAAACCTGCTATAATAACAAATGAAAGTGAGGAAACTTACGAATAGATCTTTGAAGAAATGGAAATCGTGAAAAAAGGCTCTTATCCAGCCTGTATTTAAGGTCTTTCACGATTCCCCTTACTTGCAAGCTGGATTGGAACCTTTATTCCATTCCAGTTTTTTATTGTGTCGTCATACAATATTAAGCTGCGTATTTAATTAATTTTAAAAGACATGACAGATACTACTACCGATCCCGGTAAGAAAGCAGATGCTGATGCGAAAGCAAAAGCGGATGCAGAAGCAAAGGCCAAAGCAGATGCTGAAGCTAATGCAAAAAAAGATCCAAAGGATTACATCCTAGAGCGGAAAGCTAAACAAGTTGAAGAGTTAAAAAAACAACTTGCAGAAGCCGAAGCAGAACAAGAGGTCTTTAGTCCTACTTCGAAAGAAGAACCTACAGTCGAGGAATTGTTTAACCGACGAATGCAGGTAGAGGACAAGATAGCGGAAACTATTGGAAAATATCCCGCACTAGAAGAGCACCGAGAGAAAATACGTAAGTATGCTTTCGATCCTAGTCGGAAAAGTATTCCAATCGAAGAAGTTATCGTAAGTGCTATTGGAGCTGATGAGTTCATGAAACTTGGAGCAAAACTAGCACAGGAAGCAAATGCTAATGCAAATGCTAACAGAATGGGAGGAAATCCATACGGAGGAGAAGTTGTAGACACCGAAGCTAAAAAGCGACAGGAGAAATTCAACAAGCTACCAAAGTTTATGGCTAATGCCCAAACTGCCTATAATAAACAATTTAATTCTTAAATCATTTAAAAATGACTTTTACACTAGCAGACGGAGAACAGCTTCGTACAGTGCGAGCAGCAATTGCTTCAGCAACTGTAGTACCAGCTGGTGCGCTAGTAGGAATTACATCTGGATTGATTGTTGATGGTGTCGCAGCCACAACTGCAGTCGCATGGTGTCCTGCTGGATCAGCTGATGGAGAAACGACTTGTGAAGTAACAGTTGGAAACGACTTCACACTAAAAGGAACAGCAGATGCAAATTTCGCTGTAACTAACAAAGGTACGGAAGTAGATATTACTAACGCACAACTTATTGACCTTGGAACATCTGCAACAGATGTACTAAAAGTCGATGTATCGGAAAACGCAGGAACTGTTGGTGAAACAACAGATGTTGTTGTCCGAATTAATAAACCTATTTTTTAATTCTATAATACACAATGAGTACAACTAATTACGTTTTACAAGATGTTAAAGGAATTAAAGAATCCTTTGACAACGCCTCACGTATTGCAATTATGTCATACGCTGGGCTACCAACCTTTATGATCGAGGAAACAGATCAATTTAGTGAAATCTTTACTTCTACTGAATCACTTGGTGGTACACGAGAACTAGGAGAACACGAAACGCCAGACGTTAACAACCTTGGAGATGGTTACAGTGTAACACTTTCTGATGTTCGATACGGTAATGCAATCGAAGTAACTGAAACAGATCAACGAAAATTCAAAGATGGATCAGTTAAAGTAGATACATACCTAATCCGACAACGAGATAACTTGCTACGAGATGTTAAAAACAAATTCGTAACAGGAATTCACGATGTTTACAACGACGGATTTACTGGAGCTAACTACGTTGCACCAGATGGTGTTGAACTATTCGGAGTTCACTCTTGGAATACTGCAGGAGCGGCTACATGGGATAATTCAGCAACTGCTGCACTATCTGCAACAGCAGTTGACGCTGCTATGGAATTTGGAGGAAACTTCAAAGACGCATCAGGGAAAACTTTCCCACAGACATACGATACAATCTTTGTTAAATTGGGAGGAACTTCTGCACGTGAAGCTAAAAAGCTTTTCGCTTCTGAAATCGTTCCAGACACTGTAAATGAGGTTAATATCTACGAAGGGGAATTTACAATCGTAGAATCTCCTTACCTTACAGATGGAGACGCATGGACAATGATTGATACAAAAGCATACGACATTCCTGTCTACGCTGGTATCGGACAAATGCCTGCACTTAATGAACCAATCGTACAAAATAACCAAGCTATTCGAACGAATGCAACTGGTTACTGGAAAATTGGGATCAATAACCAACCATTTAATATGTATGGTTCTGATGGTACTACATAGTACTAAACATATACGGAGGGGTTTATAGCCCCTCCATTCCTTAAAATGAATCTAAAATGAATTTCACAGAACAATTTTTAACAGCAGACGGAGAACAAGCTACTCATAATGAGAATTACAAAGACGATAAAGGAGTAATTGCTAATCGAGAAGCCCCTCTAACATACTTTAAGGTTGTACGTGAGGCATTGCTTGGACAAGTAGGAGGACGAATCATCAATAGCCCACGATTTGTAGCTATTCGATTCAAACTCTTCGAAAAGATTCGAGACAACCAGGAATCGTGTAAACTATCACCGTTTGAAAAATGGCTTGTAAAAGGTCTTATGGCTAAACGGTTTGATGTAACAACAACTGCACGACTCTTAGAAAAGCTTTAATATGAACTATGCCAATTTCGCATCATACGTTAGGAAGTTAACAAAATCAGATAGTGTTTCGTTTTCTGACAATGACCTAACTTTGTTTTCAAATATAGCAAAAGACGATATTGCAGAAGAGATTGTGCAACTAGATGAAGATTACTTCTTGTTGGGACTTGATACTGATTTAGTAGCAGGGCAACGGGAGTATTCTTTTCCATTAGATATGTTGAAGAACATGAAGATGGCAGAGATTAATCTTAAAGGAGATGGAGTATGGCGAAGACTACATGAGTTTGATCTCAATAGTTACCGTCAAGAGCAGTCCCATGTCCTTAAGAAGTTTACGAATCTAAACGTAGAAGGTTCTTTCTCGAATGCTACTACTGATGAGGAAACAATCCAGAAGACGTTTACGGATGAGAACCCTATCTTTGATATAGACGGAGAGTCTATGTTTATATATACAAAAACTCTTCCCATTGCTGTTACCGATGGTTTGAAGTTAAAAGCCACAATTTATCCAACTAATTATACAAACGCTAGTTGGGTTGATACTGATGATATGTCTATTCGAGAGAATAGTACTTCTACGGCTCTTCCTAGAGCCTCTCATGAGCTTTTAGCACGACGGACAGCTATTATATTCAAAGAGTCTAACCAAATCCCTCTGAACGAGTTTGATTTGAGTTATGAGAAAGAACTACAAGATGTTCGTAACAAGTTGAACGATCAAAATATGGATCGAACAACAGTAGCTAGTGTTCCACGGGATACTGGCTTCAACTATTAATTATTATACAATGAAATTTTTAAACACATTAATTCGAGTTGTAACATTCCCCTTTGCGCTTGTTATAGCAACAGTTCTCGTACTGAAAGACCTTCGATTGAAGGATATTCTACAAGGACGATTGTCAGCAAAGGAAAAAATGAGTATGAAGGAGAACGTTACAATCCGTCTAACCGACTCAGATGGTAATGTGAAGAAATTGTTCAAGCATAACCTTATCGGAAAATTCTTGTTTAATCGAAATATTGATCTAAAGGTTCCTTTCTTACTTGGTACATGGAACAACGAACTACGGTTTGAGAACCTGGTGGTGAATACAGCATTCCCAGAAGTAGCAGGATTGATTAATGGAGCAACATCTCCAGCGTCATTCGAGTTTATTGGAATTGGGACTGGAACTACAGCTGTAGCAGCAGGAGATACTGCACTTGAAACAGAGATTAATAATGACGGGAATCCATCGTTCACTAATCGAGGAGGAGCAGGATCTGCTTCGCGAGTAACAACTACAGTAACAAATGATACTGCACAAGTAGTAAAAACATTCGTTATTGGAGCATTTACTCCAGCAGTAACAGAATCAGGACTATTGAATTCTGATACAGCAGGAACTCTCTTTGCACGACAAGTATTTTCTGCAGTAAATCTAGTAGAAAATGACAACTTCCAAGTAACTTGGCAAATCGCAGTATCTACATCTTAATTTAAACTAAAAATGGCACTTGATCCAGTAACTAATTTCGCAAAAGTAGAGGTGTCAACAGGTTATGATGCCTCTGCTACTGAAGTAGAATTAACAAGTGGTGGAGGAGATAAATTACCTATAGCCATAAATATTAATAATGCTGAACTAGAAACTGGTACTTTGAGTGTTTCTACTCAAACAACAAATCCTCCTAATTTAGTTATGAGTACGGATGGTGAACAATTATTTGTCACTGGATCTTCTCTTGAGAATGTATATCAATATGATTTAACTACTGGATTTGATTTAACGACAGGTTCTTATGCTTCAAAAAATCTTAGTACAAATGTATTTATAAATACATTTGGAGGATTGGCATTTAGTTTTGATGGTGATGAGTGCTATTTTGCTGATAATGCTACAGATGATGTATACCAAGCTTCTTTAGGAACTTCTTGGGACTTAGGAAGTCCCACATATGATCTTACTCCGTTGGATGTATCTAGTGAAGAAACATCTATACGTGATTGTGCCATTAGTGATGATGGTACTAAGTTTTTTATTGTTGGTGATTCGAGTGATACAGTTTATATGTATGATCTATCTACTGCGTATGATGTATCATCTGGTTCGTATTCTGGTGATTCATTCTCTGTTTCGTCACAAGCAACACAACCATATGGACTCAGTTTCACTCAAGATGGTCTTATGATGTTTGTTTTTGATAATGCTACAAACGATGTTTTTCGGTATGAACTGTCAAGTGCTTGGGACATAACTACTGCTTCATATACAAATGAATCTTTAGATGTAACAGCTAACGCACTTGGTGTTCACGTTGGGAATACTCCATTAGAAATATTTGTTCCAAATGACAATGAATTAATTCAAAGATATTCTACTGGAGGAAGTCAGTATAATTTGGTTTGGTATAACTCTACAGATTACCCAGATCCTTCTGATGACCCTGATGTAGAGATTGTTCGAGTTGAGTCTAGAAATGAAGATACTTTGATGATTACACGGGCACAAGAAGATACAACAGCTACAGCAAAAAATATAGTTGGAAAGACATACAAAATGATTCTCACTATTACAAAGAAGACTATTGATGATATTAACACACTATTTCCATAATGTACGGAGGATATTCTTATGGTTCCGCTTCATATGGAGGACTCCCAGAGTCTGGAAGCACTGTTATTGAGCAAATTTTGACAGAATCTATAAAGTTGACAGATTTCACTCAAAAAACACTCTCTAGAGCGCTTTTCAATTCAATAAAGGTGTTAGACTTCATCTCAACGCAGAAGGTGATTTCTAAGGTGCTTTCTGAGGCAATCAAGCTAAATGATGCACTATTGAGGACTTTTAGTCGTGTTTTTACTGAAAATATCAAGATTTCAGATGTATTCTCAAAAACATTGTCAAAAGTATTTGGTGAAACAATTAAATTGGTTGACACATTAGATATTCAATATGTAATAAGAAAGATTTTTGTTGAATCTATTGTTTTAACTCAGACGATTAAGAAAACATTAAACGGAGTTATTGTCGATATTTGGACAAAAGTAAGCAAGATAACATCTATTTGGACAAAAGAGGGGAAGATCTCTACTTTATGGACTAAAAAACCCAAAACGTAATGCCAAGAATTGAATTGAAAGACTGGAACCTAGGAGGAATCTCGGATAGTAAATATTCGGGATTAGCCAATTCTAGCTATAAATTAGTGGGATTAAATATCCATGAAGAACCTGGTGTGCTCAAAGTTCAACAACAAGTTATTAACGATGGAGATTCTCAATCATTAAATGTGCAAACATGTCGAGCTATTGTTCCACTTAGTAACGGGGATACATACTTCTTTGGGGTAGGAGGAGCTATATACAGAAGAGATAGTGGAGCAAATTATACGGTTGAAGTAGCATCAGTGAGTCCAGACGAAGGAGATAATGATATTCTAGATGCTATTCAATTTAGAGATAGTATTTACTACACAATGGAAGAGCGTATTGGGAAATGGGAAATTGGAACTTCTTGGGCTACTCGTGACGACAACTTTATTGCATTAGAGTTTGACGATGAGTTTCATCCACTTATTGTTATTGAGAACAAATTATGGGTAGGGAATAAAAACCTAGTTGGAGAAGTTGATCCATCTGGAACAGAAAAGAACTTAGAAGCTGCAGCAGCAGTTGATTTAGGAGGAAGTCCAAATATGGTACGAATACCATCTGAAGATCATGGATTTACAGTTGGTTCATCGGTTACTATCACAGGAACATCAAACTACAACGGGGAATTTATTGTCAAAAATGTAAATGATCCAGATACATTTGATATAATCTCTCCATATAATGCAGAAGTATTCACAGGATCAGAGACGGCTACGGAATATTTATCTGGAAAGTTAGAACTAGAGAGCAAATTTACAATTCAGTCATTAGGAAAGCTCATTGACCACTTAATTATCGGAACAATCACAGAGGGGGGTTCCTCTGGTAGTTTTAGTGGGTTTTCTCATGTATTTAATTGGGATTTGAGATCTATTGATCTAACATCAGATGTAACTATTCCAGAGTTTGGAGTAAACGCGTTTATAGATTATTTTGGATCAATTGTTATCCAAGCAGGTAAAAAGGGTAACTTATACTCATACAATGGACAAAGTGCATCGAGATTTAAACGAATCCCTGGTGATTGGGGAGTAGAAAAGGAGGGAATAATTCAAGCAAATGCTGTTTCTTCATATCTAGGTATTCCAGTATTCGGATTTTCTAACGAGAACGATAACCCAACCGAACAAGGTTTGTACACATTAGGTGGTTACGATGCTAAATACCCAGTTGTATTCAACTTAGACTTCAGAGAAGAAAGCATGAGTTCGAAGCAAATACCAGCAGTAACACGACTTGGAGAAGATATTTTGTTTACATTCGCAGCTACTAACAATTCATTAGGAGAGGTTAAAATTGTAGATAACACAACAAAGGAGACAGAAGCGTACCTAGAGACACAGGTTATTAATATTAATAGAGATAAACTCAAGAACTTTAAGGTAAGGATAAACTATAGAAGTCTGCCAAGTGGTACGGATGTCCAGTTGTCACAACAAACAAATGAATCTGGATCTTATTCCGTGGTAACGCTCAAAGACTGGTCAAACAAGAAGTACTTAGAGTCGGATGCAAATATATTAAATGCAACAAGCATCCAGTTTAAGTTAGACTTTATATCAAGTGGAAACTTAGCACCAGAGATAGAATCCATTATCATTGATTTTAACGAAGAAAGATGACAGAACCCGTATCAGTAACGGCTATTGAAGATGTGTCTATGGATGCAGGTTTTGATGAGTTTCAAGAAACAAACGAAAGATCAGACTATGGATCAATTCTTATCACAAGAAAAGGAGAAGTGACACACAATGCTATCACGGTTAATACAACATACAATGCTCGTACAAATGATAGGTATATATTCTGTGAAGGAGCACTAGATATTGATATAATCCTTCCAGAAAGCAGTACAGGAAAGGTTTATGAGATATACAACTTAACAGATGGACAAGTTTTGGTTCGTGCTGATGGAGCAAAAATAAATGGAAGTGATCAGTTTTCACTGCAAACGACATACAAAAAGGGAAAGTTCGTATTTAATGGTACAGAATGGAATGTAAACGAAGACCTACCAGAAACACTTCAAACAGTAACAGGAAGAGGTAATACAACAAATACTATTATAAACGCTGATGGTTTCGCAGGTGATACATTAAGAATATCAGAGAGTAATCCACCATCTGGTGCAATTTCACTAGGAACAATTGGAGATTTCACATGGGATAGTAATTACTTGTACATATGCTTCGCTACAAACGAGTGGAGAAGGGTAGCACACTCTACGTGGTAAAAAATGTTGTAAAAATACTTTAAAATAGATTATAATACATTCAAATGGCAATAGTAAATGGGGTCAGCACATTCAGAGGGACAAGAAGACCACGAAAAGAGGGAGAGCAAGCTCCTGCATTGAGTTTAGCAGAAACTGCTGGAACCTTTGTAGAGCCAACTCGTGAAGAAAAGATTGCACAAGCACAAGTTCCTGGAGCACCAGAGACCGTTAGAGCATCAGACTTAGGTATTCCCTTTGACCCAACAAGACGGGGAGGAAGTGGACTAGCAGGTCCGGCAGGATCACCAACGGAATTAACACCTTTGACAGCGGAAACGCTAGAAGAAACCACGGAGATCATCAATAGAAATGCTCAAAAGAGAGCAGAACAAGATGAAGCTGTGCCAACAGCTGAACCAGTAGAAGTAGAAGAACCACAAGGGACAACGGTTGTTAATACTGAACCTCTTTCATTCAAAGATCGTGCGGAAGCAGTTAAAAAAGAAGCTGAAACTAAGCGAAAAGAAATCTTATCAGAACCTGCTCGACTAAACAAAGTAGGTGATATTAGACAAATCGAAGCACAAGAGAAAGCAGAACTTGATGCTATTGCGTTTGAAGAAAAAGCGGAAGCTGATGAACAAGACAAACTAGGAGATGATTTTGATCGTGAAAAACTAGAACAAAAGATAGAAGGAACACGTGCTATTGCTGATCGTGAAGGTATTAGTCTTAACGCAGCAGAAAGAAAGTGGAATAAACTACAAAAATCTAAAGCTAATCTAGATCCTGAAACACAAGCTGCATTTGATGCTATAACTGAACAAATCACACAAGAAGGTTTCGACCCTGAAGATTCATTCGATTTAGCTATTACGGAGCTTGAAAAAGATGGATTTGATGCAGACGACCTCAAGAACGCGAATACAGCTGTAGCATCTATCTATAATCAAAACTTCGCAGATGAGATGGAAGATAACTATCTTATTAATACTCGAAAGATTGCACCAGAGATTATACAAGGGAATAGAAAACTAATTGATGCTAGAAAAGTTGGAGAAACAGTTAAAGCTGGGCAAGCTGGAGCATCTATTACTAATTCATATCTGCAGTCAATCCTTGATATTGATCCATCACTTGTTCCAGATGCTATAAACCAAATTACTGGAAGTCCTACGGCAACAGATGATGCAAAAAAACAAGCATTTGCATTTGGTGCAGGATTCTTTGGGGATACCGAAACAGGATTTGAAGAACCAGAAAAGAAATTCAAAAGTATTGAAGTGATTGATGGACAACAAGTGCGAGTATTTAGTGATGGTTCATTTGAGCCAATTGATAGAGATTTATCACTAACAGAAAGAATAAACGAAAGAGGAGAAATAATCCAAGGAAAAGTTCCAGCGAAAGCTCCTACACAGGGAGAAACGAACACATTAGTATTCTATGACAGAATGCGAGATGCTACGACGAATATTGAAGACCTAGAGGATTTTATAAATAATCAAGATTTCTTAGATCAAACAGGATTCAAATTCTTGCCGAACTTCTTGCAATCAGAAGAGGGGCAGAGACTAAAACAGGCACAGAGAGCATTTACAGAAGCTCGTTTGCGTAAAGATTCTGGAGCAGCTATTCCGCCTTCTGAGTTTGAAAATGACGAACAAACTTATTTCCCTCAACCAGGAGATACTCCTGAAGTGTTAAAACAAAAGGAAGAATCACGAAAAGTTGCTATTAATGCACTACGGGGAGCATCAGGAAATGCCTATATAGACAAATACGGAGAAACTCCACAAGAAGTTTCTGTTAGGGAGTTTAGAGGGGCTCAAGATGTTGAACCTGGTAATAATAGTTCAACAATAACACAAGAGAGAGTCACAGAGATACATAGTATGACTGATGATGAAATTAGAAATCTTTCTGATGAAGAAATAGATGCATATATTAATTTCGAAGAAACATCATCGAGACCAATTAGAAACAATAATCCAGGAAACATTAAAGTAGGAGGGATTGGAGATCCTATTGTAGGGAATAATGGACTAGAAGGGATCATACAAGCAGAAACAGCTAATCTAGATGACAGATTCATTCGAACAGGAATAGAAGTTGAAGACAAGCCTGATGGAACTCCAATAGCTAGTTCTGCCTATGGGCCAGCACAAATAACGAGAGGACTTGCAAAAGGACACTTAGATCAAGGAATGTTTAATGATCCAGAAATGAAGGAATATGTAAGTAGATTTATTGCACAAGGGGACAAGTTTATTGCAGCCGAAAGAGAGGGGAGGAATAATGACCCTATATATGGATTAAGAGGGAAAGGAGAAGATTACTTCCGAACACCCAAAAGCAAAGAGCTTTATAACAGAATGGCTCAGATGATGTGGGATGATTCTCTAGA
>JGI24004J15324_10000584_pt1 | contig 14840 bp, 20 predicted proteins | sample LinPmetageLP32_FD_15324 | JGI IMG/M metagenome (IMG submission 15324)
ATTAGTAAAAGGTGAATTTTTACCATTTAAATCAAATTGTATATAGTTATCACTACCATCTGCAACAATAAAATTAGAAGCCGTTACACTTCCTGTTACTGATATACCTGTGCTTGTAGTTTCTAGTTTTTTATTACCACTATGATATAATTCTGCTGAACCATTATTACCATAAAAATATTTATTACCTGATAATGAGCTAATATTTGGATTATCTGCCCATATTCTTAAATCTCCTGTTCCTACATCTTTAATATAACTATTACTACCATCGTGATATATTTCTAAATCATTTCCTGTCCTNCCCCAAATAGATTTTGTATTGTCATTGTGTTTAGTATCGCCAGTCATTATACCACCAGCTAGNGGTAGATATGGACCTCCTGTTGTATCTAAGAAGTTTGCTGGTGTTATTTGAACATTCTCTGCTCCATTATACCCTACAATGTGAGATACATCACTAGTGCTAGTTTTCAGTACAAATTCGCTAAATTTTTTATTTGCCATTATATTTTTTTTATTGTGTTTCTGTTATTAAAAATTCGTTGTTAGCTTCTGTTAGTAGGAAATCTCCATTCTCTGCTATAATTTCAAAGAATGGTGTTGGTGTACAATCTACATAAGGCTTATATACTAAACCCCAGTTTACTGTATTATCACAAACGCCATCACCCCACCAAGTTTCACCAGTAGGCTTTATATAGTAACTTCCAAACATTTATTTATTTTTTTTGTTTTGTAATTTATCATTACGTTCCATGTATTGTTTTCTGTCCACATATTTTAAATATTTTTCTAGTTTTACAATATTTTCTTTTTTTTGTTTATATCTTATAATACCCATCCACCGAAATCTGCGTTAGCTGTATCTGGGTATGTATCATCCTCTGTGTTGGCATTATACTCAGGATACGTGTTTTGATTATATACCATAAAATCTATAAAATTATTAGTGTAAAATTGTGCTATATCTCTATATTTTTCTACTAAATAATCAACTTCCTCTTTATCTACTGTTACACTACTTTCACTTGTGTGTTTATATACACCTCCATTGGCAACTGTATAAGCAGCAAATGGCATGTAACAAACCAACGCCCAATATATTGTCATTGGTTTCACGTATGTCTCAAGTAATGTCTTATAAGCTGCATTAGCTGGTTGATCTATAGTACCAGCAAGTATTAAATCTTGCAATTTCTCTAAAAGCTTTGTTCCTAAATAATTTTGTACCTCTGTATCTTGAGAAATCTCTACCATATAGATAAACTTGTCTGGGTCTACATTACCAGAAAGTACAGAGTACCTTTTAATATCTTTAGTTGTTATAAATAATGCTTTTGCCATATTATCTTCCTTGTGGGTTACCTGGTAAAAATCCTTTATTTGGTAAATTTCTTGGTTGTACAGAAACTTGATAAGGGTTTGTTACTTTATATCCTAAAATTGCAGCTTGTCTTGTTCCTATTATGTCTTGCGATGTTTTAACATCAATTTTTGCTTCTTTACTTCTAAAAGTAACTCTCCTCCAGGAATGATGGCAATTACCTCCTCCTTTATAAAGCCAAATAGAATAAGTCTGATTATTATCTTTAGGACCCCATCCTGGGTTTACAGCTTTGTTATCCATTGCAATTATATCTTCTTTACGATATAATTTTTTAGCTCTTGTCATTGCTACACAAAAATCTCTAGGATTATCTCCTGTATCTTCTGGCGAATATTTATACCTTACTTTAAAATAATTCTCTACACCATTTACTTTTACTTCTTTATCTTGAGCACTTTTTGAGTTAGGTCTTGCAATACCTGTACTAACAAATTTCCAAATTTTACCTAAAGTTGAAAGTTTTTCTTCACTTTGTAAATTAAGCTCGTTTATTATTTCAGTTAATTTATCATCATTTTCATAATCTACATCCTGCTCATCAATTGCTTCCCATACATCTTCATCAATATCTTCTCCTAAACTTATAAAATGTTCTAAATCTTTACTTAATTCAGTATGTTTTTCACAAGGCATATACCAAACCTCTCCATCTTCTTCGTGTTGATGGTGTCCTTGACATCCTTCTTCTAATGCCTTTGCTTCTGCTTCTTCTATTGTTTTATAAGCTTCTTTACCATCAATCATTTTAAGATCAACCTTAGTCATTTCATAACCAGTTTCTTCTTCTATTACTTCTTTAGTTTCTAGTACATCTATATCGCTAAATTCAATTGGTTTAAGAGTCTTAAAGTATAAGTCTAATGCTATATCATTAACGGATAAAATTGCATCAATACACTCGACTACTTGATCTTGAAAATTTTGTATTACAATAGAATCAAATAATTGAGTTGCTGTTTTAATTTCCTCTGCATTATTGCCCATACCATCGTTACCTTCACGAATACCAAGAAGCATCGGAGAAGTAACCCTATGACCAACGATTAGTTTTTTAAAGCACTCATCAGCTAAATACTCATAATGTCGAGGTGCATCGTTTAAAGGAATGTCATCTATTGTAGTTTTGGATTCAGAATTGTTATTAAATGCAACAATTACTTTTTCTCCTCTACTTCCTGTTAGTTTATTTAATACATCACTTTTTATAGATTGCATTTTGTCAGGGTCAGGCACTCCATTGTTAAAATTAACCACTTTTGTGCCACTAAAACCATTTATACAATCATTTATAAGGTAATCGCTTATTTCGTCCTCTAACACAGCGTAAGGCATTGCAGAAGACCAATCTGGACTACTATAATAGTATTTTCCAGCTTCATAAGGCTTTAATACATACATTTCTACTCCATTTGCTTGTCCAAATCCAAATGCTGGTATTCTTTCTGGTCTTTCACTTGGCATTAAATTATCCCAATGATTTGAATAATACCAACCTTCAATTTCTCCTTCATCATTACATTTTTCAGCTCTTAATGTTTCCATTGGAAAATGGTGTACTTCTTTTACTTGACCATCTTGGTAAACTAATTGAAAAGAAGCCATTCCAAGAACTTTNTAATCGTTNATAAATTTTCTTAAATCAGACTTTTTAAATAATGACATCATTTGAGCGTATTGCTCAGGTCTTCTATCGGCATCATGTGCTGCAAGACCTTTACCATAAATCATATTAGNAATACCTATAGTAATAGCTCTGTTGGTAGTAGANTTATTATTAACATCAATTATATAGTTNAAATAGTTATTATCTACTCCATATTGTACCCAGTCCTTGTTTTTTATTTCAACAACTTCTGGTGCTGTATAGGCTGCTAATTTAGTTACGAAAAATTCGCTCATATTACTACATATTCGTTAGTGGTTACATGCTCTGTAAATACACCATCATTAATACTATAAGTGCTAACAACTTGGTCTGTACAAAATATCATATCTCTATAAACTACACTTGTGCCATTAAAAACTTTAAGTGTATAAAATCTACCTTCAACAAGTAATGGACTAAAAGTTACATTCCCTTGTAAATAATAAGAGTTTGTTGTAAATGTTAATCCTGAATATGTTACAGGTGTATTTGTATCTTGGTCTGTAATTACAATACTATTAGCTAAATATTCTCTAGGAATAAATTTTAGCAGTTGTGCATTAGCACTTGTTGTTAGTATTATCATTATGACTTTTTTAATAAACAACAAAAGTTAATTTTTGTTATATAAAAAAAGGCAAAACCTAAGAATTGCCTTTATTTAATAGTAAAAAAGTACTATGCTCCAACTACTACAACTGTATTTGTAGTATCTCCAATAATTGCTGGGTCTACAAAATAAGCTGATTCTCTTTCAGTTCCAGTAAATACTAGGTTGTAACCTGTAAAATCAGCCATGGCAGCTCCAGATACAGAACTTGCTGCAACTTCACATCCATTTTCAATTCCAGCTAACTGAAATTTAGTTGTTTTACCATCTTCAGAATAAGATTCTACTACTATTTGTGGTCTCCCATAGCTTAATAGTTTTAATTCTTTTCTTGTTACAGCATCTTGTTTTTTTAACTGAATAGTACCAGTTTGAGTAAATATAGAAGTTCCGTTTTCTCTTGAATTTTCATTTGTTTCATCAAAAGAATTTGTACCACGAAGCTCATATTTGTGTAATGTAAGTGCAGAAGCAAATCCAGTTATTAAATCATCTGTGCCGAATGTTGCAGCACCAGAACCAGTCAAAAGACCAGCAGTATAATTAATAAAATAAACAGCTACTAAACCACCTACATCTTTTTTACAGGGTTCTTTTCTCCCTAATGTAATATCACATGACATATGTTTATAGTTTTAGTTATTATAGGGGGAAATTAATCCCCCATATAATATAGTTAATAATTATCCAGCGTAGTAAACTACATCAGCACCTACTCCAATTGCAGCCGCAGCAGTAAATCTCATTACCATTCTTACATTTTGACTTCCATCCATTGGAGTCATGTCGATTACTCTAACTTCATTATAGTCACTTAGTAATCCAGTAGCAAAAAACAAGTTATTAGATTCTGCAGCTATCATTGTGTTATCTGACATTCCTCTAGCAACAAAGATTGGAATTCCTCCGAAAGATAAACTTCCATTGTCATACCATTGTGTTCCTCTGTTATCAGAACCAGCAGCTCCAATAGTAGCAGTAAATCCACCTAAAGCTCTTATGTATAGTTTAGCTGCTTTATTTGAAACGTATAATTTTAAATCTTCTTTACCGAATAATGCGTTAGGAATTAAATCCACAACTGCTTGCATTTTATCAATAATGTTTACAGAAGTTAAAGCAACAGGATTTGGTACATCAATAACAGATGCATCAGCAGCAGCAAGAGTTTCAAGTCCGTTGTATTCTCCAGCTTGTGCTCCTCCTAAGTTTCCAGTCCAGATATTAGTTTCATTTGCAGCAGCCACTTTAGAAGCAACATAACCTACTAAATAATCAGCAAATGATGTTGGTAATCCATTAGGGTTGAATGCGCTGAATCCCATTTGAGCAGCTTCCCAAGTATTAATAAAGTCAGACTTACATAATTGTAAGTTTACTTGGAATTCTTCTGGTTGAATTACTACTTCTGTTAAATCTACATTTGAACTAGCAGTAAAATCACAAGTTCCGTCTGCGATTAATGTTCCAGTTTCTACTCTTTGTATAACTGATTTGTACTTTACGTTTGGCATTACTGTAACACCACCATCTTCAATTGTGCTTGAGCTTAATAAAGCAGCACTAATGTACTTTCCAGCAAATTCTCCAGCATAAGTTGAAGTAATATTTACTGTAGTCGCAAGGTCTATTCTTTTTGACATAATTTTAGTTTTTATTTGTTGTTAAATAATTTAGCGAAAACTCTATCTTGAGTATTCATTTTTTTGTTTTGAGAAAATAAATTCATTTTAGTTTCTCCTTTGCTTTCTGGATTGTGTTTGATTGCTTTAGCAGATAATTCTACTTCAGCATTAAAATCTTCCTTTTCTCCATCTCTGGATTTTAAATCTGCAATAGCATCTTCAAGGTTTTTAATTCTAATTTCCATTCCTTTCCAATCAGCAACGTCAGCTTCTTCAGCAGCTTCAACTTCTTCCACAACAGGTGCTTCAACAGTTTCTTCTACTTCTTCTTCCTCAGCTTCTTTTACTTCAGAGATAATTCCATCTTCTTCAACGATTAGCATCATGCCATCATCTAATAGATAGTCTCCTTTTGGTACAGCAATTCTTTCATCTTCATCGGTTATGATGAAAATTTCTTTACCAGATTCAAAAGAATCAGCTTCAAATCGAGTGCCATTTTCTAGCATTCTCTCCTCTAACTGAACTTCTAAGCCTAATAAAGTTTTAACTTTGTTAAGAGTTTCTTTCGAGTTCATATTAATTTATTTAAGTATTACTTTTTTAATAAACAACATTTAATTATTCCTGTTGTAATTTGTCTTGATTTTCGGACATAATATAACCGCTATTATTTTCTAAGCGCATAAAATCCTCAAAGTTTTGACCAGTTAAATTTCCAACTCCTTGATTTTGCAAATTTCCATTACAACATTTTGAGTTATAAGTTCCATCCTTACATAAGCATCCCCTTCTGCCACCTCTTGGAGAGGTTCTACTTGGAGTTGGTATTTGATTCCTTGAGTACATCTATTATTTGGTTTAGTAATTTATCATCCTCACTATAATTATCCTTTTGTTTGTCTTGAGGTTTATTTAATTTGTCTGCAAAGTAACCTTCAATTGAAAAACCTTTTATTTTGTTTTCCTTTACATAATTATTCCAAATATCATCGTTATCTACTTTCATAGAAACCATCCAAGTTCCTATAGGCATATCCAAACCATACTTTCTAGACTTATCATGCACATCATCTTCTACTAGCCATGATTCTACTATATTCATGCCTTCTAGTTTTTTGTCAGTATGTTCAAGAGTTGCTTGTCCTTGATTACCATTTTTTAAAAACATTTGTGATGCTTTAGCAACAGTTTCTTTTGAAAAATATATATAAAATTCATTTTCATCTGTTTTTCTATATATAGGTTTTTCGGGTATTAAGGCAGCTCCCATAAGTAATCTTTTTTCTTTAGACACTTCTGCAAGTCTTATTTTATCTTGGTTTTTAAGAGCGATAAACTCTTCCTCAATTGCTGGGGATTCCACAACAGAAATAGCTTCTATTCCAGAATACTCCTCATTTTCGTCAATTATTAACTCTATTATTTCCATAAGTCTTTTTTTATAAACAATTAATTTTGGTTTTTGTTATATTATCCTAGTGATGCACCTTGTATAATATTGTTTTGTAAACTTTGTGCTGTTGTTACATCTTGACTAACCACAAACGCTTGTACTGGTGCTTGTTCACCTAAAGCTGAGGCTAATTGATTTGTTCCACTTGTGCCTAATATATCAAAATCTGGTATGTTTGGTGTGGTTGGTGCAGGTATACTAGGAGTTGAAACGCTTGCAGAAGGTCCTCCTCTCAATCCAGCAGGTGGTTCTGGTGTTTTAGTTGCAACTATTTTTTTAACATTCATTAAACCAGCAGCTATAATTGCAGCTCCTGATATAGCTCCAAAAATACCACCCTGTGCAAAGGCTTTATCTGCTCCAGCATAAGTATCTTGTATTGCTTGTGCAATTGCTATTGATTTACCAAATTTACTACTTGTACCTACTAAAGAAGCTACATTTGATAATGCTCCTTTTAATGCATCTTGTTTAGATTTTTGTAAATCCTTTTCTATTTTTGTTTGCTGATTTGCATTAGTTTGTTGGTATGTTAAAAGAGCATTATTTGCATCAATATATGCTTGAGTTCCTTTTTTATAAATATCTCTTTTTTGTGTTAGTCTTTTTGTTTCTGCTTCATTTTCAAGTTGCAAATTTTCTAAAGACATTTCAAATCTTCTAATATCACTTTCTTCCATTTCAATAACAAAAGCTCTTTGTTCTGCCTGTCTTATTGAAGTTAATTCATCATTAACCAAATCAAGTTCCATTTTTTCTTTTAACAATGCCACTCTATTAGATTCTTGCTCTGACATAAAGCCTTCAATCTGAGCTTCAACAGCCTTAACTTCATTTTTAGCTTCTAAAAGTTTTAGTCTATCCTCATCCTTTCCAGTTAAATCAAATTGTGCTTGTGCCTCAGCCTCTATACTTGCGACATTTTGAAGCATTAATTCTCTTTGTTCTTCTAATTTTTCTTTTAATTTGTCATTAGCAATTATTCTTTCAGATATTGCATTTAAATCGTTATCTCTTATTTGCCTTTGTTGTTCTGCTTGTCTGTCATAATCTTCTATTAAACCTCTATTAGCAACTCTGGCTAAATCTGCACTCTTTTTTAAAGCTACATTTGTTTTTGCTGTTTCAATTGCTGCAGAAACACTTACATCTTTTAAGCCTGTTATAACCTGTGTGCCTATATCTCCTACTTCAGTAACAGCTTCTCCAAAATTTTGAACAACCGATTTACCAGCATCAACAGCTCCATTTACAATTTCCTTAAAAGTTTCTGAATTTTCTTCTAAACTTTTATTTAATTCTTTTATTTTATCTGCATCTTTACCACCAAATATAGAAGTTTCCCAAGCTAATTGCGCTGTTTGTATTGCGTTTTTAATTGCTAAAAATGATAATCTAAATGGAGTTAAAACTAATGTTAAAATTCCAGACATGACTTTTCCTAAAGCATCAAAGTTTTCCGAAGCAGAAGCAATATTATTATAAACATCAACAATAACTTTTGTTACTTCAGTTGCTATAATTTTAAAAGTACCAAATATAACATTTATAGTATCCATTACTTGTTGGTTGCTTTGAACAGCTTCTTTTAAAAATACAAATGCGCTAACTATTAAACCAATACCAGCGGCTTTCATTGCCATTCCTAAGCCTTTAAAACCTACGGATAAACCTTTTATTCCTGTTTTAGCATCTTTTGCCTCATTTTTTACTCCACCTATATTTTCTTTAGAATCAGCTCCGAACTCTTCCACAGATTGTGAAAGCTGGTCTATTGCTTTAGCTAATGTATCTACACTTTTAGTGGAGTTTTTAGAGTCTACTTCTAACTCTACTGTATATTTGGTTGCCATTTTGTATGTCTTTTAATTTGATTTAATCCTTCTTTTAATGTTTCTGGCAATTTATTTTTGCCCTTAGCTATCTCTATGGTTTCATCTACTCCATAAAAGTTATCCAGATTTAATAATTTTAATATTATCATGTTAAAACGCTTGGTGTATATTCACTTTGTTTAGTTATTAATTCTAGTTCTGTTTTACTAGTTAATAAATTTGTGGTTATACTGATTATATAATACTCTTGACTATTTATAATAAACACATCATTTAATTCATAATTTAGAATTATTGGTGTTGGTAATTGTGCTGTAAATTTTACAACTCTTGCTTGTTCTTCAAATAATTTCACTATATATTGTGAGTAAAACCTATTAAATAAACTATTCGCATTAACATCTCCTGTGTACTCATTAAACTCTGCACCAAAATTCAATGTATGATTACCATCACTTGAAACATTTGAAGGTGCATTATAAGAATTAAAAGTTGCACTAGTAATAGGATAAGAACTTGAATCTACTAAACGATTAAAAAAGAAAAATGGCTGTCCTAATGTAGTTTTATCTTCTGCATCTACCCACCAACCAAATACATTTCCAGTTAATGCTCCGTTTTCATCTCTTGGATTTATTAATTGACTTCTTTGTCCTTTAACCTCTAATTGATACGCTTGACCATCATATTTGTCAGGAGCAGAATAACTTAACCCTCCATAGTTTTGGCTAAACTGATTTAAAAATCTTAATGAAGTTTGTGTAACTGGAGGTGCATATTGCAAATTAATTATTGAATATGGTATTGGTCTATCTATTGTATTTTTTGTTACATCAATATATTCCGATATATCTCTTGTTATACCATTAGTCATAAAATCATCTAAAGTTTGCACATATATTTTATTGCTCCCTCTTTTTGTATATGCTGTCAAATTAAATAATTGAAATAAAGTAGTTAAGTAATCCAATACTTTCATATTTGGCAAATAATCTTGTATAAATACATTATCATTTAAAAGAAATTGAGAGTATGAATAATTACCTATTGCACTAGCAGTTCCATCTTTTAGTGTTCTAGTTATTGTCATTGTTCGAGCAAGGAAAGTGCTACTAATATCACAGTTAAATCTAAACTCTAAATCAAATGTTCTACTAGATAAAGTTCCACTAGTTAATCCTTGTAATGTAATTGTAAAATTATTTGCTGTAGTTATTAAAGTATTATTTTCTAAAAGCTCGTTTGTTGGTTTATCCTTTACAATTATTTCTAAGTCTCTACCAGCACTTGTATTTAATGCTACTCTTATTGTATAAATATACTCATCACTAACAACCAAATTACCTCCACTTAAGAAATCAGTTCCAGAAGTAAAAGTAAAATCTGAAAATGTTAATTTTTTTGATTTTTGTAATAAATTAATACCAAAAGTTGGTGGTGTAGTTTCTGGAGTAGTAACTGGTGTTTTTTCTCTATGTAGCCATAAATATAATTCATCAAAAATAGGACTACCAAAAAAACTTGTAAGTCCAGTTTCATCTACCATATTAAATTCTACATCATATTGTGTTTGTATAGCTTCTATTATTCGCTTACATTTTATTGCTGGTTTAATTTGTTTTTTTAACTCATTAAAATTTATGTTATGTAAATTCGGAGTAGTTATAGTATCGCTAGAGTCATAACTAAAATAATCTTGTAAAGTAATTAAAGGTATAGTAATGTTTCTATTTGCGTCTGTTGTTGCATCTACTCCAGAGCTCTGTAAACCTACTTTTAAGCCTTGAAATATATCTGTGTTATTAAACTGTATATCATAAGTAGATAATGGATTTAAAGCACTTAAAGTTTCATCTCCAAAAATATCTTTTAAACTAACCGTATTGCCAAAAAACACTACTTTATAAGAATATGCTTTATTATCTTTCATAGATACGGAATCAAGTCTAATCTTTCCTACTTTATAATCTGCTCCATTTAATTTAATAATTGCGTTTATTCTAAATCTTGCATCATAACCATTTATAATATCATTATTATAATAATGTTTAAATATTTTATTATTAGTTGAGGATGCTGGTAAGTTAAATTGTTGGGTAAATGGTGCAAACACAACACCTATATCTCTTATATTTTGCTGTGAATCCGTTAATGTAATAGCCTCATCTTTAAACAAATCAACCCTAACATTATCTATATATAGTTCTAAATTCATTTATCTTATATTGTTTATAGTATCGAATGCAAAGCTAACATCAATAGTATAATTTATTAAACCATCAGTAATGCTTGTTTTATAGTTAATACTTTTACTTTCTATATTTACCCCTAGCGTTTGATTATCATAATAAATCCAAACCTTTTCACTTAAAAATAATTGTCTGAATATTTCGTTATAACTTTCTGGATAAAAATCACTATTTAAAGTTAATCTTTGATTACCATTTTTAGTTAATAATTTTACTTGAGGGTTGGTTATTGAATATGTGCCATTAGTTAAAATATTAGATTTGTATTTATCCTCTGTTGTTCTCATACTTAAACTAGAATTTGCAAACATCCATATTTCTTGATATGCTCCAAATTTATTTATAAAGGTTAATTTATATGGAGTGTATTTACATTTTACATATTTAGTTACATTTATAGTGGTAATAACTCCAGCATTATCAAAGACCTTAACTTGGTCTGTTCTAAAGTCTGGTGCAGGTGCATAAAGTATTTGGTCTTGTATTTTTAAGCCAGATGAAGGAGCTGTTGTTGCTTGTAACACTCCATTTAAATACCATTCTATTTTAGTTAAATTTTCATTATCAACAGGAACAGTTATAATTTCATTATCATTTTGTAAAATTGTTAAATTAGATAATAAAGGAGCTACATTTAATTGTGGATTAACTCCATCTTCAAAATAACCATAACCATAAAAAGCTCTTTCGCCCAATACATCTACTGGAGTTTGTGCTGTTGTATTTATTGTTTCTGTTACTCTATAATCTACATTAATTGTAGTGCTTTCGGATTCTGATGCTGGGTTTGTAGGAAATGACCCATCAAATAAAGCTGTTATATAATCCTTAATTAACTCTGATATTTCAAAATTTACTTTTGAATTTATAGCAGTAGAGCTTAAAGTATATTGTGGACTACTTTGCCAACTTGTATTAGCTCCACCAAAATATATTTGTATTTCAAGCTGTGCACTTGTTAAATTTGTTGTTGATAGATTTATGAAGTAAGGACTTCTAACATTAATTTTACTCATTTTGTAAGTTTTTTAAATTTTTGTTCTAATTCTCCACCAATATCTTCTGCATAAGCACTAGCAATTATATTGGGATATTTTTTAAATGCAACTTCAAAAGGTTTAGTAAAAAAAAATGAGGGAGCAATTCCTTGTGCAAATATTCTTTTTTGTAGAATAAAAGCTATTGTTTTATAACTTCCTTTTGCAAATTTACCATCTCCACTTCTCAGTCTTATCCTTCTGGCTTTAACCCATTCAAATAAAGGTCTTAATGGTGGTCTTTTAAACTTATAACTATATGGACTATTAGGTGCTTTTTGTTTACCTCTTTTTACTAAACTAGGTTTAGCTCCTTTTACACCTTTATCTAAAAAAGTTCCATAAAAATCCATTGTGAATCTCAAAAAATAATCTTCATCTTTTTGTGTTATATTATAATTAAGACTATTATATAATCCTTTACTTACATTATGTTTTTGTTTTGTAAGGTTTGACCTTGATTGTTGAATAACATATTTAGCAAATTTTTGTAAAACTTTTTGTGTATTATCTAACATATTGTCATTCCGTTAGGTATTTCTACATTAAAAGAAATAGTCCAACCAGCTAATTTGTTTTCAAATCTATCCACAAATGGCTCAAAGGTTGCATCTCCTTGCAATTGATAAAGTTCTACATATAGTGAACCTCTTCTTAATAATTCTATTAGCCTATTACCTACTGCAAGTTGCGTATTAAATACATCTTGCTCATTATTATTACCTCTAAATTCATCTGGTATTCCTTCAGCAAAGTTTTTATTTTCTTCTACTATATCCATACATAATAAAGATATACTAAAGTTCCAAACGCTTTCTTGTAACACAGCATTAGTAACCATAAAATGACTTAATGGAAATATAGTTTGTTTGTTTAAATCTACATCAAATAAATCGCCATAAGTTACTGTGTTAACGTATTGGTCTAATTGTAATGTTTCTCTAATTTTATCCGATAGGTTATAAAATCCTTGCATATTATTTTAATTTATTTCTTATTATTTGTGCTTCTAGTTCTGCTTTTTCCTTTTCAAATGCTAAATACATTAGACATTGATGGAGGGGAAGTTTTGCAATTTGTTTAAATCTTGTAACATCTCCTTGACTAAGACAATATATTTCCGAATAGCTACTCCATTTTCTGGAGAAATTACTCCTTGCATCTGTTCCTTCATTGCTTCCTTCTCCAAATAATTCGGCATATATTTCAGCAATGCGCTCGTTAAATTGTAAAAAAAAACCATAGCACCCATCACAACATCTAAAGGAGCATCCTTCATGACCTCACTATATTTATGGCTTCCCTCATATTCTTCAATTAAGTATTTACCACTTTGTTTTTGTTTAATTGGTCTATAAAGAACAGCCATAGCTTTATTCATTGTTTCCCATTCGCCTATATAAGAAGTTATATCTTTATTTTCGCCATAACTTATATCATCTAAGCTAGGTATAAATCCATACTCTACTCCATACATTTTAAATGTTGGTATGAGCTCTTGTTTTTCCTCAAAAAGTTTAGAAATATGAGATATTAAATAATCAACATCTTTAGATTTTACCTTACCTAATTTATCTTGATTTATATTTAAAATACATTTTAATAAATCATCATTAGTAGGCTCTTGAATATTTAAATAATCTTGATAATTTTTTAATTTAACTTCATTTAAAGAATCTGGTAATAAAACTTCTAATTGCATAAAGTGTTTTTTAATAAACAAAAAAAGAGTTACTTTGTATAAAGCAACTCCTTTTCCTTATTAACCAAAAAATAATTATTTGTAAGTATTATACATATGTAAGTATAATTCTTGTATTTTTTCTGACAATTTAATGTCTTGATAATATATTTCTTTTCCTATTTGTTCTTTTCCAGACATATCAATATGTATTTTTACTTTTGATTTATATCCTTTATTAATAGGTTTTACATATATTTTTATTTCATTTTTAAAACACCAACTAATAGCTTTCTGTATTTTTTTATGCACTAAGCAAAGCTAGGGTAAATATTATCCCTAGCCAAGCAAACATTGATATAATCATTATTGAACTATAATTTTTTTTGTTTTCCATTTTATTTATTTTTTAATAGTTATTTTAGTATATTCATTTTTCTCTGTGCTACTTAAATACATTCTCATATTAATAGAGTTTGAATCACTATTATAGGTCATGTCATCCTTAAAAATTTTTGTTACAATTCCACAAGTTGAATAATTGTCTTGAACAAATAAATTTAATTTAGCATCATCTGTTCCAAATTTTGCTTCTGCTTTAATTATCCAGTTTTTTAAATCTTTAATTGTTTTGATTTCCATTTTTTTGTTTTTTATATTATTAATTATATATAAATATAAACAAAATTGTTTATAACTCCAAATGTATTTACCTTTTTTTTCGTAATTTATTTCCTTTCATAATTTCTTTTTAAATTGTTTATATTTTAGTTTAATATGTTTATCTTCTTTTTCAATAGCAAGCAAACACATATGATGTAAAGAAGGAATATCCTTTAATAAAGTTCTAGCATCAAATGTTATAGTTACATAGCCTTCTTCAGGGTTAAGCGTGGTAGCTTGTATTACTACTTCTCCAAAATCAGAATATAAACTTGTAGTTGTATTAACGTATATTTCCATAATTAAAAATGTTTAAAGGTTTCTGGTTCTTTTAATTCTTCTTGTAATTCTTTAGCTTCTAAATGATAATCAATACTATCTTGAACTATATCCCATAGAGTCCAATAAGCAAGTTCTGTAATATTTTTTGCTGTTGTGCTTGTTTGATGTATAAAGAAATCTGAACGACCTTCTTTCATACATATTCGCCAACAATCATAATAGTAAATTGTTTGATTATCTATTTGTTCGTGTATAAATTGTTGCATATCATCTGATATGTCTTGGTCATCCTCAAATTCTGAGTCTTCTATAAATTCACGTATTGAATCTTTTAAATCACTTATAAAATCATATTTATTAAATTGTA
>JGI24004J15324_10000586_pt1 | contig 14834 bp, 22 predicted proteins | sample LinPmetageLP32_FD_15324 | JGI IMG/M metagenome (IMG submission 15324)
GTTTTCAATAAAGAAACAAAAACTTTTGATCTTAGAAAAATTGGCAATGATAAAATTAGAACTGATATATTTAATAAAGCTAAGATTACTTTGTATTCTACTATGAAAAGTGATGCAGTTAAAATTGATATTACTACTTCAATTCTAATTGATGCTACTCAAAAGGATATTGATAAACTTACAAAGACTATTGATAACCCTAAACTTAATAATGATATAGAAGCACTTAAAATAAAAAGGACTTCACTTAGAAAACTAGTTAAAGATTTAACTAATTTAGAACTATCTCGTAACTTAAAAGTTGCATCTTAATTAATTCAATTCAATAAACCTTGAAGGGTTTATAAAGTAACTGTTAGACCATAACATTATAAGTCTATTAAATATTAGTAGATTTTTAATGTTATTTTTTGTCTTTAAAAAATAATGTTGACCAGGTAAGGCCCAAGAATATCCGGTGACTGGGGATATGATGGGCTGATTTTTTTATCATGAAAGGGTGTGATGTATGGCAGAAGTATTAGATGAGCTGCCTTCTTATCAGACTGAAGATGGATACGTTTTCTATCAGAGGACTGATGGGAGGATGACTCTTGAGAGTGATGGGAGTGAGAGTGGACTGTTAATGTTTGACAGTTTGGATGAGTTGATGCTATGTGTAGATGTATGGATGATAGATCAACTAGTGGAGGTGTAGTTTGAAGTTAGAAGTTCAAGTATGTGTTGGTGTAGTGTTACTAATCACTGCTATCGAATACATTTTAAACATGGGTGGACTAAGTACGTTTACCTATCCAATTATAATGAGGTGAAATATGAGAGAAGTAACTTACTCACTCTTACACCAAAATGGTGTGAGGGAAGAAGCTGAGATATTAGATATGCTATTAGATAATGAGCATGGTGTGTCTCTTAGTAAATTGATGTACAGGTGTAAGTATAATGCTAATCAAGTTAGGAATACTGTTAGACGAATTGATCGTACTTATCTTAATGATAGCATGAAGTATTATGTGGTGGACAGGTTAAGAAAAAGAAAAGGTGAGGAAAGGTTAGGTGATGACATAGGGTATGAAGGTTCTTTAAGGATGAACTATAGTACAGAAATTTATAAATTAACAACTGATGAAGGATAAGTAATGGAGTGGTATGTATTAGTAATGTTAGGTCTATTAATTTTTTATAGTGGGCTATTGACAGGGTGGATTATTCGTTATACAAATGAGCCTAGAAGAAGAAGGTAAACAATTAAATTTAAACTTAGAAGAGGAGTATGTTATGTCGTTTAGTATTACACCGACTATTGGTAGTGAAAGTAATGACTTTGTTATGGGTATGGATTACCCAGTCATCAGACCTGATATAGATATAGGTGAGGGTGATGTATTGAATAAGGGTACTGTGTTTGTAAATGGTAGGACTATGACTGTCACTAGAATGGATGGTAAGTTTATGGTTACATCACATAAGGTTAACTGACCCTGTGGTTAAAGCTTGGGGCTTAGTCCCTACCTTTATCCCTCCAGATAAGGGATGTCCAAAATTTAGAGAGTGGCTTTGGGATGCCTTAGAAATACACACATCATTAGTAGTTGACACTAGCTTTGGTGCAGACATACCTGCAAAGGATCTAACACAGAGGTTCAGATGTTTCAAACCATTTCAGTCTGAGCTTAACTCAAGTAATATAGCTCTGTACCCTAACATTGAAAAGTTCTTGGCTGGCAGGGAGGTGTCTATGAAAGCAGGTAAGGCATTAAAACTTATGATACCTGAGTTGTCTCAAGTGGACTTAGATCTGTTAGTGGATTCATTCAGGTCTAACTTTGATCAGAGAGAATTTACCCTGCATACAAGTAAGTTAGCAGATAAGTTTGAGTTGGCATACAATGGGGATCAAGTACCTATGCAGAACCCTAGTACTACTTACACTAGAAAAAGTTTGGCTTGCAGTTGTATGAGAAAAAACTGTGATGAGTTTCAGTACAATGTTGATGAGCATCCTAGTAGGGCTTATGCTTCAGGAGATTTTTCTATTATCTATACTGAGTCTAATGGTAAGATTGGTTCTAGGTGTACAGTGTGGACACATCAGGATGGTGAGCCTATTATCCCTCAAGCTGCACCTATCTATGGTACTTGTGAACATTCAATAGACATGATTGCTAATAAGTTGCGAGAGATGGGTGCTGTGTTTTCTAATGATGCGTGTTGGATTGGTGCTAAACTAAGACGTATACCCTTTGAAGGTAATGACGATCAGTTTATTGGTCCTTACTTAGACCTGTCACCACAGCATCTAAAAGATACAGGTAAGTATCTTATTGTTAGTGAAAATGGAGAAATAGATGGCAGTGAATATAATGGTGTGCTTGGGGATACATATGATTGTTATTGTGATGACTGTGGGTGTGGTCTAGGTGAAGATGAATACCGCTATTCAGAGTACTATGAGACAACTTACTGTGACGATTGTTATGATAATGCTCATGCACATTGTGAACTAGCAGGGGAAGATTACCCTAAAGATGAAGTTGACGAAATATTCTGTGGTGAAGGTCGAACTATACAAGCTTGGAGAGAGCATGAAGATGTTGTTGAAGCTTGTGATGGTAACCTTTGGGTGCATGAGGACACTATGTTTTGTGAGTATGATGAGACTTATGTACCAAGTTATGATTTAATCAAGTATGATTACTTTCAATCTGATTGGGACAATGAAGTATATCCTATGTCAGAGTGTTGTACTCTAGCTGATTGTTCATCAGTGTCTAAAGATGAGTTAGATAATGATGGAAATGACTGGGTATTAGATAAAAAAGCAGGGACATGGAGTCCTATTACAGAAGGAGAAGATGAATAATATGTATAGTTTAATAGAAATGCTAAGGTACAAAAGACCNGAGGGTAGTCTTACCCAATTAGATTTTTGTATNAGGTTNATAGAGCCTATGTTTGGTGTGTCAGATACACATGGTAACTACATAAAGATAGTTAACAATGAGGATGGTAGCAGCCCTAAGATTTGTTTTACTGCACACCATGATACTGTTCACAGTACTGAGGGTAAGCAGAAAGTAAAAGTTGTTAAGGACATGGTGTATGTACATGATGTGACTAAGTCATCTTGTTTAGGTGCTGATTGTACTACAGGTATATGGTTGATACTTAACATGGTTGCTAGTAAAATTCCAGGTGTGTATGTCATCCATGCAGGAGAGGAGTTAGGTTGTATTGGCAGTCAGGCTCTAGTTAGAGACAATCCTGATTGGCTAGATGTAGTAGAAGGTGTCATATCTTTTGACAGATATGGTACTAGGTCTATCATTACACACCAGACAGGTATACGCACTGCATCAGATACCTTTGCTAAATGTTTATCTGATGTGTTAAATATGCCACAGTTAGAAGCAGACAGTGGTGGGTCTTACACTGACAGTAATGAGTACATTAAACGTGTGTCAGAGTGTACTAATATTAGTGTGGGTTATTACAATCAGCACACTATTAGAGAGTCACAAGACCTAGTGTATGCTGATGAGTTGCTTGGCTCATTACTCGCTGCGGATTGGAGTAAGCTTACCTTTCATAGAGATCCATCAGTAGTAGAGATGGATAATTGGTACAGTTCCATGTATGGCAGTAGGTTTAATGATTATGGTTACTTCAAGGCAGACTATGGAGACTATGGAGATGAGGATGTTAAAGATCTATTTGAGTTAGTCTGTGATTATCCTGAGGAAGTAACTGAGTTACTAAGTCAGTTAGGTTATAGTGCATCTGAATTGTCTCAGGATTTTGGGATACAAGAGACTAAGTATTTAAACAATTATATTCAAAGGAAGGTATGTTAATATGTTAGTATATAAAACATTAGTAACTAGGGATGATGAAGTTATAGATGAGTTCTATATGGAGGAACTGGGGGAAGCAGTAAACATTGCAGAAAGTGTTGTTAAAAAAGACGACATAGTATGTATATCTACTGCTTTAAAATGTCTTGATGGATACACTGATACTGATGATCCATTAGTAATGTGTTACAAAATAGATACAGTTCCAAAGTATTTGAAATATGCCTATTGAAATCATAGGTATGAGTGTGTATTTTAAATATACTTAAAGTATATACTTAAAGTATTATTAATATTTAATACATACAATAGTAATAATATACTTAAAGTATATACATAAAGGAGATCATAATGATTATATCTTGGTGGAGTGCAGGAGTTACTAGTGCGGTAGCAACTAAGTTAGCTATAGATAAGTATGGTAAGGATAATATCTTACCTATTTATTTTCGTATAGATTCTGCACACCCTGATAACAAAAGGTTTATGGAACAGTGTGAAGATTGGTATGACATGAAGATTACTGTCAAACAATCGCATCGTTATACAGATCAGTTTGATGTTATTAAAAAAGAAAGATATGTTAATGGACCTAGTGGTGCTAAGTGTACCCTAGAATTAAAAAAGAAAGTTAGGTATCTTGTTGAGAGAGAGACTGACTACAGTGGACAAGTGTTTGGCTTTGAGTATTCAAAGAAAGAAATAAACAGGGCTATTAGATTTAGTGAACAGTACCCTGTAGCCTTACCTTTGTTCCCATTGATAGAAAATAAGATGACTAAGCCTGAGTGTCTATACTACTTAGAGAATACAGCTAAGATAAAACGTCCAGTCATGTATGAGTTAGGATATGGAAATAATAATTGTATTGGCTGTGTGAAAGGTGGTATGGGATATTGGAATAAGATTAGGTTAGACTTTCCTAAACAGTTTGAACAGATGTCAAAGCTAGAGAGAGATGTAGGTAGGTCTTGTATTAAGGGTAAGTTTTTGGATGAGTTAGATCCTAAGGCAGGTAGAGAACTAAAGATTATTACACCTGACTGTGGCAACTTCTGTGATATAGAGTTTGAAGATGTTATGGATAGGAGAGTAGACGATGTTTATTCTCAACCTAATTTATTAAATGAACTAGATGATGATAAAATTTTTACAAAAGGAGAAAACTAAATGGTAAAAAGTAATGACTACAGGTGGTATACTCCACTGATGAAATTGTATAGAAACAAAGCTGATGATACTGATATATCTTATTCAGATTGGAATGGTGAACCTTATGTAGACTTAGATACAAATAAAATAGTCTACAATGTAGATGAGGATACTGACCCAAGAGATGATCCCCATGATGAGATGATGCCTAAACCTACCAAACCTGTGAAGGAGAAGTAATGGATTTTAAATACACACATCAAGCTACACTGACTGATGGCTCTAAGGTCTGGAGATTTATACCACCTGATGATGCTAGAGCTTCTGGTGTAGTGACTAACCAAACCTTTAGAGATGGTAGAATTGCAAGGCATGAGATACCTAAACTCCTAGAGTTAATAAGAAAGTTCAGAAGTGGTGATATAGTTGTAGGTAGTATTGGTGCTAAGAGTACATTAAAGCAAGTCGTTACTTACTACAAGAACACTATACATTTCGATAGTCTTTCTCGTAACAGTCAGCAAGCATACCACTATGCTTTAGGAACTATATGTAATACAAAAGTATTTGGTAAAGATATGGGTGGTATGTCGTTAGTATCTTTGAATGCACAGTATTGTTCTGAGGCCTATGATACCTGGGCAGAAGATGTAAGCATTAGTAATGCTAATACATTATCAAGAATTTTGTCTGTGTTGTTAAGATTCTGTGTATCTCTTGACATACTACCTAGTAATCCAATGTCAAAGGTTAAGAAGAGAACTCATACACCTAGATCAGTAGTGTGGACTAACAAACAAGTAGAGTTGTTTCTTGATACAGCATTCAGTAAGTTTGATTGGAGAAACATAGGTCTACTAGTGCTACTAGCGTATGAGTATGGACAAAGACCTGTAGATATACGCAACCTTAAATGGTCTGACATAAACTTTGAGGAAGGTAAGATTACAATTACTCAAAGTAAACGAGGTGCTACTATCTACCTACCTATTGATGATAAGATAATGGACTTATTAAAGCAGCAAGAAAATGATTGGGGTTGGCAAGAGTATGTAATACCTCACCAGAGGCCGTCAGATGGGGCATACAGACCCTTTAGCTGCGGTCAGGTATCAAGGTTTACAAATGAGGTAAAGGCTGTGTGTGGGCTTCCTATTGAGTTACAGGCTGGTGATCTAAGGAAGACTGCAATAGTAGAAATGATTGGTAGTGGTGTAGATAACCTCGCAATCATGTCAGTAACAGGACATAAGAATGTACAGAGTCTTAATCCGTACAACAAACATAACTTTGAAACTGCTAAGTCTGCACTAAGTATGAGGAAGAAATAATGAAACCATATCACAATGAAGGATTCTTTAAGGCAGCACTGCTAGTAATCTTTTTACTTGTACCACTGCCTTACATCATAGGCTACCTAGCTTGGGGAGATCCTTGGGTAGCTACATACAAAGAAATGTTTCATCCTGATAGGTGCAGGTATGAGGACAACAAGCATAACGTAATAGATAACTGTGAGAAGGAGTAACAGATGGTAGCATGGATGCCAAGCCCAGTGTACAACTATGCTGTAGAGTATGAGGGTGTAAGTTTTAATGACTCTGGTGTGAACACTAGGGTGAGGTCTATTTACCTGTATGCAACTAGTGAGCTACACGTTAAGCAGATACTAGGTGACTACAAAGTTTTAACAATAGAAAAGTATGAGGGAAGTCAATGATATTAACATCAGCATTAGTATGTCTAGCTTTAAATGTTTACCATGAGGCTAGAGATCAACCTACTGCAGGACAGATAGCAGTAGCACAAGTAGTAATCAATAGGACAAACGATGACCGATACCCTAACACAGTGTGTGAAGTAGTACAGCAAGGTCCAGTGTACAAAGATACTGACCTACCTGTAAGACATAAGTGTCAGTTTAGTTGGTACTGTGATGGTAAGAAAGACTATGCTAAGGATACTGAAGCTCTTACTAAAGCATTAGCAGTAGCATCTACTGTTATTGATGGGCAGACAATAGATATTGTAGATGGTGCTACACATTATCATGCAGTCTATGTACATCCTTCTTGGGCTAGGACTAAAGTTAGAACTGTACGTATTAATAATCACATCTTCTATAGGTGGCAAGGTACAGAACATTATCAAGAGTATATACCACCACCGTTACCTAGACCATTAAATTTATTTAAGGATGTACAAGATGATTGAAGTAGAATGTTTAGACTCTATGGGTTCAGACTTAACTGTTGTTAATTCAGCAAGGGTTAGTTTTAATAAACGTACTTTATCTTTTGATACAGACAAAGAAAGAAATAGTAAACTTATTAAATACTTATCTGATAACAAACACATGTCACCCTTTGGTCATAGCTTTGCTAGTTTCTATGTTAAAGCACCTATCTTTGTAGCAAGACAGTTGGTCAAGCATAAGTTCCTACGTTGGAATGAAGTCAGTAGAAGGTATGTAGACACAACACCCAACTGGTATAGGCCTGAGTTCTGGAGAAAACAAACTAAAGATAAGAAGCAAGGGAGTGGTAGTATTATAGAAGACGAAAACATACAGGCTATGGCTACATTTTATCTAAATGATATTATAGCTGATGCTATGTCTGCATATAGTCAGCTACTAGGTATGGGTATATGTGAAGAACAAGCACGTATGGTGTTACCTTTATGTCACTTAACTGAATGGTATTGGTCTGGTAGTCTTGACGCATTTGCTGACATGTGTATACTTCGATGTGCAGAAGATGCTCAGGTAGAAAGTAGAATGGTAGCAGATCAGATAAGTAATAAGATGAAAGAACTATTCCCTGTATCATGGAAGGAGTTAATGAATGAGTGATAACCCACATCAGGCATGTCCGTTTGAAGATTGTGGTTCATCAGATGCTTTTAATTGGAATGATGATGGCTATGGATTTTGTCACAGTTGTGCAGAGTCTTATCCATCTAAGAAAAGACTAACAGTATTTGACTGGGCATCTAAAGACTACCCTGTAAACAAGAGGATAAATATAATGGAAGTAGAAGTTAAAGGTATGACCTTTGAAGGCATCAGGGATATTGACCCTAGTGTTTGTCAGTTCTATGGTATACAAATACAAACAGGTATAGATGGTAAACCTGTAAGGTATGCATACAAGTATCCACATACCGTCAAGTATAGAGACTTTAATGACAAGTCTAAGTCTTGGATAAAAGACAGAGGTGTAGGTATGACACATCTCTTTGGTCCTGAGTTTAATCAGGGGTCATCTCACCGGATTTATATTACTGAAGGTGAGTTTGATGCAGCTAGTTTGTATCAAGTACTAGGTCAAAAGTTTCCTGTTAAGTCACTGCCCTCTGCATCTATTGGTGAAAAGTTTGTCAGACAAAACTATGACTATCTTAATTCTTTCAAAGAAGTTATCTATGCAGGTGAGCTTGATGAAGCAGGTAAGAGGGCTGCTGAAAGATTATATGAATCTTTATCAGATAAGTTTTACTTTGTACCTATGTCTAAACATAAAGATGCTAATGAGTTTCTTATGGAAGGTGATGCTGATGATCTTAAATGGGCTGCACTTAAACCTCAACGCTACTCACCTGACAACTTCTTTTGTTCTGATGAGGAAGTAGAAGAGGCTATACGTACAGAGAATCCTTATGACTATACACCTACAGGTCATCAAGGTTTAGATGATAAGATCAGAGGAATAGTAAAGGGTGGATTAACTTTTATCAAAGCACCTAGAGGTACAGGTAAGACAGAAGTTATCCGATACTTTGAGACAGGGTTACTTCAAGATCCTGATACACGACTTGCTTTACTGCACATGGAAGAGATGAAGTCTACTACATACAGAGCTATGGCTACCTACAATCTTGGTGTTAATGTAAGAACTAAAGATGATGCAGTAGAGAATAGTATTTCTGAAGATGCAGTTATTCAAGCTGCTAAAGAAGCTACCCAGGGTGAGCGTACTATTGTGTTTGAAATGAGGTCACATGATGACCCACTTAAATTATTAGAGTATACTAGACTTGCTGCTACTGTCTACGGTGCAGAGTATATCTTTGTAGATCATGTTCAAAGACTAGCCTATCTTAGTCAGGCAGGTGTTGATGGTGCTACATCAGTTCTTACTTCCCTTGGTGCTAGAATGGCACAGTTATCTAAAGAATTAAACATTGGTGTGATCTTTATATCACAGGTCAATGATGATGGACGTACTAAGTATGCAGCTTCACTTGAGGAAGAAGCTATTATTTGTATCAAGATTGAACGTGACATTGAAAGTGAGGATGAGATAATTCAGAACACAACTAACTTTATAGTTGACAAAAACAGACCATTTGCTAAACTTGGATATGCAGGATCAGTCTACTATGATCCTATGACTACCCTACTTACTGAGGGTACAGATATAAGGAAAGATAAAGCAGCATGATAATATTTGATGTAGAAGCAGACAACTTACTTGAGGATGCAACTAAGATCCATTGCCTGTCTTACATCTCTACTGATGAAGTTAAAACTTTATACAACTATGATGACATGAGGCAGTTACTATTAACTGAGAAAGGTTTGATTGGTCATAACATAATACGATACGATGTGCCACTACTTAATAAACTATTGGGCATTAAGATTAAGGCTAGGTTGTTTGATACTTTACCTATGTCGTGGGTTATTAATCCTACAAGAAACAAACATGGTCTTGATAGTTTCTTTCCTGACTATGGTATAAAGAAACCAGAGGTATCTGATTGGGTTAACTTATCAAAAGAAGAGTATGCATACAGGTGTGAACAAGATGTGCTTATTAACCAAGCACTGTGGCAAGACTTATTAAAAAGGTTTATGTTTATTTATAAAGATAAAGTATTACTAGATAAGTTCTTTCGTTATCTTGAGTTTAAGATGGACTGTGCCAATGAGGCTGAACAGAAAGGTTGGAGACTTGATACTAACTTAGCTAAGTCTTGCATAGATAAACTTACTAAGCTACAAGAAGAAAAGATTGCAGAACTTTCTGATGTTATGCCTATGCGTAAGTTATGTAAGGTGCAGACTAAACCTAAAGTATGCCATAAAAAAGATGGTTCACTATCTTCTCATGGTAAAAGATGGCTTGCACTACTAGACGAGTATGGTTTACCACATGGTTACAATGGAGATGTTACCGTTGTCAAAGGTGCAGAAGCAGCTAATCCTAATTCTACTGAGCAAGTAAAAGATTGGCTAACATCTCTTGGTTGGAAGCCTTGTACGTTTAAATATATTAGAGATACATCTATAGTTCCACATTCTCATTACGAAAGAAAAGTACCACAGGTTAGAAAGAATGGTGAGCTTACTGAGTCAGTACGGTTACTAATTGATTCTAATCCTGCAGTAGAAGTTCTTGATGGCTTGACTATACTCCAACACAGACTGAGTATCTTCAAAGGTTTTGTTGAGTGTGAACGTAATGGTTATGTTAAGGCAGGTGTTGATGGTCTTACTAATACCTTACGTTTTAAACATAAGAAACCTTTAGTTAATTTACCAGGTGTAGATAAGCCTTGGGGTAAGGAGATACGTAGTTGTTTAATTGCACCAGAAGGTACAGTTCTTTGTGGTGCTGACATGACTTCACTTGAGGACACAACAAAGAGACACTACATGAAACCCTATGACCCTGAGTATGTAGAGGAGATGTCAAGAGATGGCTTTGACCCACACCTTGACCTTGCTAAACATGCAGGTGTAATTACACAAGAGGATATTGATAAGCATGTAAGTGGAGAGAAAGATCTAAAGTCTTTACGTAAGAATTACAAGGTAGTCAACTACTCTGCTACTTATGGGGTAGGTGCATCTAAGTTATCAAGAGAAACAGGTATGTCTGTAGATGAAGCAACTGTACTTCTTGATGCTTATTGGAAACGTAATTGGTCAGTCAAAGAGTTTGCAGAGTCACAACCCATACGTCACATAGGTGGTGATATGTGGATACAAAATCCGGTGAGCAAGTTTTGGCATAGCTTACGGTATGAGAAGGATGCATTCTCTACTATCAATCAGAGCACAGGTTCTTATTGCTTTGATAATTGGGTAGCGTACTACCGTACTCAGAGGTCAAACATTGTGGGTCAGTTCCATGATGAAAGTATTAATGTAGTTAGAAAAGGAGAAGAGAGAGAACATACAAGTGTTTTAAATTGGGCTGTTACTAAGCTCAATGAGAAACTTAAACTAAATGTAGAGTTAGGTATTGATGTACAGTATGGAAATAATTACGCAGAGATACATTAATTACTTGCATAGTAAATAGTAATCATGTTACAATTAATTTTTAATAAAATAGAGGAATAAAAAATGGCTACAACAAGAAAAGTAAGACTGACTGGCATTGCAGAATGGGCTAAAGTTTTCCCTGAGATCCGTGATCTAACAGGATATAAACCTACACCTGATGCTATAGGTACATATGAAAGCACTGATGGTGCATGTACTATTAATGTTATCATGGATCAAGAGAACTATGATAAATTAAAAGCTACTAAGTCTATGAAGATGGGTAAAGATGACCCTGAAGGTAGAGGTAAAAGAGTTGCTTTACACAGACCTTATCAAACAAAAAATGAGTGGGATGGTGGAGCACCTTTAGTTACTAAATCTGATGGTACTGTTTGGGATTACAGTATTGATGGTACTATTGGTAATGGTTCTTTAGTAGAAGTTTATCTATCAGTGTATGATATACCTAAGTATGGTAGTGTAGGTACAAGACTTGATAAGATTAGAGTTCTTGAACATGTGGAGTACATACAACCTCAAGATGATGGTGATGTACCACCTGCTACTAAGTTACCTTCTAAGAAAAAAGCTACTGAAGATGCAGAAGTTTTATTCTAAGATACTTAAACCTAGAAATCCTGTGGCGAAAGAGATACGTAATCCTAAGTTTCGCCTCAGGGTTATCCTTGATAAAACTAAAAAACTATTTAGAAAAAGAAAACATAAGGGAACAGAATGAAAATAGATACCCTAATAAAAGATGTTTACAAAACAGTTGAAGGCAGAGGTGGTTGGGATGACTTACATGGTTCTAATTTGGGCAATGCTATCGCTACTGTTTCTAACCAACGCTTTAGTAAACCTCAAGAGCCTAGAGGTTATCTTTCTCTTTCTTCTGTTGGTACTCCTTGTAAGCGTAAGCTTTGGTATAAGATAAACAAACCTGGAGAAGGTGAAAAGTTACAATCAAATACTTTACTTAAGTTCTTCTATGGAGATATGATAGAAGAATTATTGTTAGCTTTAGTTGAGGCTAGTGGACATGAAGTTACAGGTCAACAAGATAAACTTAATGTTCATGGTATTAAAGGACATAGAGATGCAGTGATTGATGGTATGACAGTAGATGTTAAGTCCTGTAGTACTTATGCATTCAAAAAGTTTAAAGAAGGAAAGCTTAGAGATGATGACCCTTTTGGATATATATCACAGCTTAGTTCCTACGTCTATGCAGGAAAGGATGACCCACTTGTTACTAACAAAACACATGGAGCTTTTCTTGCCCTTGATAAACAGAATGGACATATTTGTTTGGATGTCTATGACTTTACTAAGGACTTAAAAACTAAAGAAAAAGAAATGCTTTCTACTAAAAAGATGGTAGAGGGTAAGCTGCCTGAGGAAAGAATAGATCCTGTACCTCAGTCAAAGACTAGCCCTAATACTAAACTAAGTATGCAATGCAGTTATTGTGATTATAAAAAACTTTGTTGGCCTAAGATGAGAACCTTTCTTTATTCTTATGGACCAGAGTTTCTAGTTCATGTAGAAACATTACCTAAAGTTCCTGAGGTTAAGGAATGAGTAGAACAGGTAAGGCTAAGGGTAGGCTAGGTCAACAAGACGTAAGAGATAAGTTGCTTGAAACCTTTCCTATTTTACACCCTGATGATGTTAAGTCTACTATCATGGGTGATACTGGAGAAGATATACAACTGTCACCTGCAGCTAGGAGATTAATACCACTGTCTATAGAAGTTAAAAGACGTAAGGAAGGTATGAAAACTGCTTACGGTTACATAGAACAAGCAGCTAAACACAACACAGGAGAGCCTGTAGTATTCTTTAGATCAGACAGAAAGCCTTGGATTGTCATGGTTGGTATGGAACACTACATGGATTTAATTAAGAATTGGAAAACTTATGAAAAGTAAATTAAAAATTTGGGCAATGGTAGAAGGTCCAATACATTTCAGTGATCTACCTGCTGAAGAAAGAGAGGATTATTATGGTGGAGATTTAGAGTGGTTTGCTATTTGTAAAGTAGAGGTTGATGGGAAGCTAGAAGACCATGAGTTTTATTTTGAAACTTTAGACCAAGCTTATCAATGGAAAAATTACTTTGTTGAAAACATGGAAGCATTAGAAGTTGATAGTGATAATTGTAATGAAAGGTTAAATTAAATGAGTAAGACAGCAGTAGTATTTACATGTGCTCACTCTGATCCAGAGATAACAAATGAAAGATTTACTTGGTTATGTGAGCTACTGTATGACATTAGACCAGACTATGTTATAGACTTAGGTGATGGTGCAGATATGAAATCTCTTAATAGTTATGATACACGTTACCCTCAAGCTATTGCCTCTCAAAATTACGAAAGAGATATTAATAGCTACAATGATTCTCAAGAAAAACTTCGTCACAAGTTTAAGAAAATGAAAAAGAAAAGACCTGCATTTTTTGGTGCTGAGGGTAATCATGAGAATAGAATTAAGAAAGCTATTGCTCACGATCCCAGGTTAGAAGGCAGTAAGTATGGTATAAGTTTTAAACATCTCCACACAGACACTTGGTTTGATGAGTACTACGAGTATGAGAACTCAGCTCCATCTATTTTTACTAAGGATGGAGTGTCTTATGCACACTATATTTCTTCAGGTAATTATGGTACTGCTATGTCAGGTGAGCACCATGCTTACAACTTACTAAAGAAAAGACATTCTTCTACTACTGTAGGTCACAGTCATAAACGTAATATGTTTTTTAAAGATGATGCATATCCTAATAAATCTATTGGTTTAGTAGCAGGGTGTTTCAAAGGTGGTAAAGAAGGATGGGCAGGACAAGCCAACGGAGAGTGGTGGAAAGGTATTGTTATTAAAAGGAACATTGATAGTGGTCATTATGATCCAGAGTTTGTTTCACTTGATAGACTACAATCTGTATATGGTCATTGACTTTTGATTAAGTTTAGATATAACTAGGGGTTTACGCATGAGATATGAAGTTACAATAATCATACATGTAGATCAAGAAGCTAACTTCTTAGAGGTTGATGATACTAATAACCTTCAAGTTGTTGGTGAAATAGTGCATGATTCACTGTATGATTTAGATGATATAACAATAGAAGATTTTGATATTATGAGGATAAAAAATGAAGTACACATTTAAAATATATGGACAAGAAGTAGAGAAGCTAATTATTACTGAGCCTAAAAATAGATTAATAGAAAATGTATTAGGTATTGGTGAAGAAGCAGGTGAAGTAGTAGGTAAAATTAAAAAGCTTATAAGAGATGGAAGTTTTTCTAAAAAAGAAGTTCTGTATGAGCTAGGAGATCTTCTTTACTATACTACTGCTACAGCAAATGCTTTAGGTTCTAATATACAAGAAGTTGCTGATATGAATATGGCTAAGTTAAAAGATAGAAAAAAAAGAAATGTAATTCAAGGGTCAGGAGATAATAGATGAACAACATGCTGCCAACAGACTATCAAAACTTTATAGCTATATCACGTTATGCACGATGGCTAGATAAAG
>JGI24004J15324_10000587_pt1 | contig 14829 bp, 23 predicted proteins | sample LinPmetageLP32_FD_15324 | JGI IMG/M metagenome (IMG submission 15324)
TGCGACCCACCAAATATGTATATCCTATTGTTCAAATATACTTGGTTCAGCAGCTTTAGTCGTCATATCATCTGCTGACTTGTTTTTTGCGAATTTATATTTGCTCGCATTGTTTGAATTTTTGCCTGTTTAGTTTGTTGCCTATTTTGTGCCTTTTCAACATTGCAATATAATTTATCCAAATGTTTATTACGGAGCCGTCTTTTTGATTTGTGGACTATACTCCACAACGCACCCCAATGAGCGTGTTCGCTTTGATTGAATAAATTTTGCATCTGATGTTTAATTTTGAGTAGCAATATCAAGTCATCAATACACTTGTGCTTTTCTAAGTCCTTTAGCGTCAAACCTCGTGACTTAAGCCAATAGCCTATTAATTGTTGTTGTTCTTGATCTTGCCCGTTCATAGTTTTATTATAATGCCTATTATGTGTTTTGTCAACCAATTTCTGATAATTAAGTATACACAATTCCTTGTGCGGCGGGTTGTTTTGATTGCTAGGCAACCCGTCATTTAATTTCCAAATTTTACTAATTTTAAAAAGTGTGTTGCACTGTTGTATTTGGTATCTTCTTCCATGTCAATCCAATATGTATCAATAACCTTAATTAACTGAGCATCACTTTTACCTTCACGGTCTAGTTGAGCAACAATATCTTGTACAAGATTATTATGTCGCAGTACATCTGCTTGATATAGTTTATAACTAGGATTTGATCTACGCCCAGCATGATTCTTTGTTAATTGTTTCACATGCCACGCTTGTGTTTGTTTACTGTCAACACCTGTTTTAGGCAGTTTGTTTTTGTGATGATACTGCGGTACTGCATTATAGAACAATTGAAATTCTTCAATTAGATCAAGCATTTGTTGTCTGCATAATTCACTTTGATGTATTTGATTGTGTGCTACACCGCCGCGATTTATACTTGAGAATGGTTTTAGTTTTACTGTAAATTTTTGCATTATTGCCTCCAATTGTATTTACACATTTTGCTAAAAAACCGTGTATTTGCGGTGGTTTTTTAACAGTTTTGCGGAATTGAAGTCAACACTTCGTCTGTCCGCACTGTTAATATTATTATAGCATCTAATCTACAAAAGTCAACCAAAAAAATCCCCCAGTGGAGTCTGAAAACACTGAGGGATAATAGAGTGGTCCAACCAAAGTTCCACTCGTATATTTTATTTATGATGTTGCTATTGTGGCTCCTAGTGCAACTACTTTCCAATTACTGCCATCATACACAGCAAGGCACTTTGCTCCAGCATTACCGTTGCTACAGTAGGCTATTTGGCCTTCTACACCTGTTAGTGCATTTAGTTGTGCTACAGTTCGCGGTGTAAGTTCTAGTATGTTGTTTATTTTTACAACAGTTGTATTTGGATTCATTGTAATGTTATTGCCACTGCTTGATTGTAGTGCGTCTGGTAGTTTTGTGTTTACTATCAAACCATTACTGTCTAGTGCGGCAATGCCACTTGCACTGTCAAAACTTGCAGTTATACCATTTATTTGATCAAACGCACTTTTTATGTTAGCTCTTGCATCTGCAGGACTATCTGTTGCAGCATCTACATTTGTTGTTACTATTGTTACGCCTGTTGGGAACGCAGCCATTTACTTCTCCTCTTTAACTTTGATTATTGACTTGGACATAACCTACATAGGTACCATTCCAATTTTCAATAACGAATAAACTTGTTTTGGTTGTATTGATTGTATAACTTGTAAGTAAACCTACATAGTCTGCAGGAAATGTAACTGCTATGTCACCACTGTGTGTATTAGTAACTTTCATACTGATTCTTTGACCAATAGCCATATCCTGTGGTGGATATTGTATTTGTAATCCGCCACTTTGGCTTGCAGTAAAATCAATCCATTCACCATTGTCACCATCTGGTGTAAATCCTGTGCCACTAGTTGTGTTGTATGCAAGTCTATCAAATTCTTGTTTTTTAACTTTTACTGTGTTACTACCAAAACCAGCTCTAATAGTTAAGTCACCACCACAGTTTATGAATCCAGCACCATCTGGTGTAATTCTTACTTCGTCACCTTGCATGTCCATTGTTTGAACTGCACTGTTTGTGCCATCTTTTATGGTGTCAAATCTTAACTTAGTGCCTCTATTGCCTGTTCTTTGTGGTGTAGTTGTTTCGCCCATAATACGAAAGTTTGCACTACTTGGCAGAGCATAGTTAGTTCCACTACCATCATCATCTAAACCTGCAAAAGCCTGAAAACTTATCAGTCTTGCACCTGATTTTACTGCTACTTCGCTACCTGGTGTGCCACCTTGCACACGCCCTGCAATAGTTGGATTTGTGAAGTTGCCACCGCCAATTGACTTAGGAAATGAACCATTTGAATGTTCATCTAAGAACAAGAAAGCCCATCTTTCTTCTGCACCACTTATTGTAGCACTTGTAAGAGGATAGTTTGGTGATAAGAATGTTTCATCACCCATTGATATTTTTCTATCATCTGATGTGTTTGGTTTGATGTTTATTCTAGAGTTGACAATGTCAAGTTGCCCTGCACTGTCCGTTAAATCTGTGCCATTAAGATTACCGTCAAAGGCTGCAGTATTGGCTTCTACATCAAATTGTCCACTAGTACTATTGAATACAAGTATATGGTCATTGGTAGGGCTCGCAGGTATATTGAACACATCAATTATTGAATTTTGATTTGTAATAGTTTTGTTTATATCTACCCGTGCACCACTAATACTGTCTGCATCTGCATCAGTTGTTGTAGTAGCCGCTTTATTTCCACTTGGCCATGTTGGCATTACTTACGCTTCCCGCCTCTTTTGCCGCCTTTTTTCTTTTTCATTTTCTTTTTGTGTTTTTCACCATAATGCATTTTATTTTCCTAATATTCTTTTTGCCCAAGTTAACCCTGCGTCGCCACCCCAGCCTAAGTATGCTTGTGTGCCTGCAGTGTTAGATCCTGGCTTGTAGTATGTTTTTGCCCTGCTTAGGTAACTGTATGTTCTTTTTACTGTTTCTAAACTGACACTTTCGCCTTTTCTAAATTGATTTGCTCTTGCAAGTCCTACAGGTGTCATACCTTTGCGACTTTTAGGAGCGGCATCTCTAAGTTTAAGAGCCCTTTTTGCATTTGTGCTCATTGCTTGTGTTGGTTTATATGCCATTAACTTAACTTCTTCTTTATCCATAACACTATTGCAAACAATACCAATCCATAAACAGTTGCTATACCTACATCAACTAGGTGTTCACGCATGTTGTATATAAATTGTATTCCTGCTTCTGCGTCACTCATTATACCATCTTATCTATTACTACTGTGAGTAATGTTGCCAATACTCCTGTAAGGATCATCCAAATTCTACCATCAAGTTTGTCAACTTTTTTCTCTAAGTCTTTGATACTGTCGTTCATCTGCTTCATTTGAGTGTCTCTCAAGTTAATTAATTCTGTTTCTAATCTTATAAGACGCTCTTCGTCTGTCATTGACTTGATCCTTTACAATATTTAGCTGGCTATAATATTACCATTTGAGTCAGCACTTACGGCTGGATAGCCTATCAGTGTTACTGTGGCAGTTGTTGCCGCGGCTACTTTGCCCCATGTGTCTAAATTAAAGTTTGTAACTTTAGGAGCACCTACAGTTGTATCTGTAAGTATGACTTGTTGGTTTGCTGGTGCGTGTGCAGTTACACCTTGTACTTGTCCATAACTACGCCTAATTGGCAATGTTGTTTCAGTTGCACCTATGCTTAGTGCTACAAAAGTTTCACTTATAGGATCTGTAAAAAATTCACTTTCTAAACTTAACAGTTGTGCAGTTGCACTGCCATTTGCTACTGTTACTTTTGTTTTTACAAATCGTGCAGTTGCTACGCCTGGTGTTATTTCTGTAAAGTTAGTAGGATCAGCCGCTGGTGATGTAAGCAGTTTTACTGTTACTGTTCCAATTGCATCTACAAATACTGTTGGATAAAATGTAACATCACTACCAAAGTCAAATGCGGCACTGGTGTGTACTAAATCTGCAAAACCTGTGCTACCATTTATAGTAGTGCCATTACCTGTCCACTCTAACAAGTCAGCCCATGTAACAGTATCGTCTGCTAAGTCCTGCCAATCATATGTTCTTGTGCTTACTAATGCCATTTGTTTTCCTTAGAATGTAGTATTCTGTACTGCACTATACTGACTAGCAGGTGCAGTAAATGTAGTTGTAGCAGTTGGTAATCTATCACCATTATCAAGCCTTGCATTTACTCTTATAATGTGATCACTGCCATCTAAATCAATACCAACAAACTGTTCATAAAATCCACCTACTTTTGTTTTTTGCCCTGGCTGAAAACTTCCTGCTGGTAAAAATTGATTGTCTTTGTTACTAAAGTTTTCTACAGTTACTTCATATATTTGATCTGCTAATATATCTGCAATAACTATTTTTACAATAATAATCATTCTTGGATTTTTTGGATTATCTCTTACAGCTCTTGTTGCTATGCTATTAATGTTAAAGTCTGCCGTACTTACAATAGGTGAATTAACTGGTATCGTTGGTTCATTTGGTGTGGCTGGTGGTGCTACTATACTATCCCAAGTTCCGTCTTCGTTTGGTGCATAGTATTTTGTTTCTGCAATGTTGTCAACATATTTTAATTGATTACTACTACCTTGTATTGTGCTGGTTTCACTAAACACATAGTTTGCTGGTATATGTTCTTGTGCAGTTAAACTTACTGTGTAGTCTGCATTTATTTTTATTGTTTTTATTCTAAAATTTGCTTGAATGGCAAGTGGATCATAATCAACATTAATAATATCATTTACTTCTGCTTCGTGTAATTCAGCAGTAGCATCAAAGGCAATATTTTTCCTATCACGCGATTGTGTAAGTATAATGTGTGCCAAATCTGAGGCAATGTGCTTACTAATAATATGATTAAATGCTAGTTCCTTTGTTAGACGGCGTCCATTATCTTGTCCAAGGTACAGTATGTCTGGACCACTGCTTAGTTCTGGATAAATTACTTCGTTTGTTTTCCATTCATTAGTTGGATCAACATAAGTTATTTTAACTTGATTAAAATGTTCTCTTGTTCCGTTACCTTGTATTTTCATACCACCAACAATATGTTTCATACTAACTTTGTTGTCTGTTGTTCCTGGTATTGCCAATATTGCAGGTGATGGATTTTGACTGTCTGTTTCGTGTCCTGTATCTTGCACTTTTAGTTTAAATCTTCCCTGCACATAAGGTATGCCACTACGACAATTTGCTAGAAATAATTTAACATTGTCTAACAAACTACGCCCTGTGTCTATAACTGCGTCACAAGTTAACACTCGTCCTTTAACACCTGTGTTGTAAGTAACAATTTGTGCAAATTTTGCTCTTGCAGTTGAAAAACTTGCAAAGTCTATTCTATCGTTTGGTAAGCCTCTACCATATCTTGGATTACGCAAGTAGTCTGCTAAACAATCTGCAGGATTATTACTAAATCCTATTCCAGTTTCGTTTTCGTATGCAGTTGCATGAGTGTTGTTTAAGCCTGCCATGCTTTTAACTTTTTTACCACGCATTACTACCTGCACTCTTGGAATACCACTATACGGATTTGCATCAGCATCATCTTGGTTGCTTATTTTCTTCCATTCAAATCTACAGGCAATATAAGCAATGCCACTAAGTGTGCAACTACTATCCCAACCAGGTGCTTCGCCTGTCATAAAGATATTTGCGGCAGTTTGATTATCTGTGCCTGTTTTTATTTCAAATCTAAATCTGTCATTGAATCTTGAATCTGTGCTAATTACATCATTGATGTATATGTCTTGTATACTTTCAACTTCGCCTTCACTGAGTACTAACACCATATACAAGAATTTGTTTCTGGATCCGCCACTACTCAAGTAAACAACTTTACCACCAACTTTTCTTGTACCATATACTACTGGTATACTTTCAAGTGTACCTACTTTGTTTAGTTGTATACCATCATTTACTGCTTGTGCATTTTGTGTAACATTATAATCAGGAGTATCAAACATACCTCCCATTAAGTCTGGTGCTAACAAAGCCGCGGCTAAACCAACTGCGGCACCAATTGCCGCTGCAGTTAGTACACTTGCGGCAATAAATCCTGCGGCAGCTGCTCCTGCTCCAATAAGTGCTCCAATACCAATAGCAACAAGAGGACCAGCGTGTGCTGGACTAGTGTATAGTATAGTGCTTAATAATGTTAGAAATAATACGGTTAATTTTTTCACTGTGCTAATACCTTATATGAGTCTGTGCCAGTTCTGTCAAATCCAAGACCTTTTAACGCAATGCCAAACTTACCTTTATATTGTCCACCATCAGCAATATTTATATCTACTGATTTGTTGTCAAGTGCCCAATCTGTTTGTAGTTGGATCATTTCATTAAACATACCATTGGATCTGTGTGCTGGATCAATGTAATTGTATGCAACAGTACATCTTACTTGCGGACTGTAATGTAATGGACATAAGAATGCCCCACTATAACCAACTATATTAGTACAACAATCTTCACACTCTGCTACTAAAACATTAATAAAAGGTGATATTATGCCAGCTTTTATTTGATCAAAACAATAATTATAATCAAACTGTGTGTGTTCACCAAACCAATGTTCTTTGTGATATATTTCACTTAGCCTTGTTAGGTGTCTTAAATCGTGTTCATTTGCAGTTCTGATCATGGTGCTGGCTTTCCCCAAAGTATGTTGTCTAATGTCAATGCACTAAACTTCATTCCATTATCACTTGGAAAAAATCCTTTTTGACTTGTTTCATTTGTTCTTCTACCATTGTTTTTTTCAAATTCATAAAACACACTTGCACTTGTAACAATTACTGTTGATGTTTCGCCTGTTTCATTAACTGTAAAACTTTGTATCTCACCATCAAACATCATAACAGGATTATCAATAATTCCCAGTTGGTCATTTAAGAACACTCTGTAAATTACAACTCGTTTGTCTACATATGCATTGTTCAAAAATAAATCTGTAAATGTATTACTTGTGCCACTTAAACTTATATTGATTTGATTTACTTTTGCTTCACCTGTTTCTTGCACTAGGTCAAAACTTAACAGTTTACCATTAGATGCATAACTGCCTGAACTACCGCCTGTAGGTGTTGTAGCAACAAGTCCTATTTGTGCATTTGTTAATTTTTGTACTGGATCAAAATGTAGTTCAACTAAGTCTGCAAACGCTATGGCGTTTTTTGCTATTTCAGTTTTAATTGCACTGGGTAAATCTCTTGGCATTAGATTGCCTCACGCATGTCTAATTCATATCGCACTAAGTTTGCAAGTCCTGTGCTAAACTCTTGCACAGGATTGTCTAAAAACACAGTAAACGGAACATCTTTGTAGTCTAAGTCTTTGTCTGCGGCTACAGCATTAAGCAATCCTGGTTCTATATTCATTGTAGCAGTTCCACTGCTAAAATTTACATCAGCAGTTACCATATAAACTTTTGTAAATCCTTCAAATCTTACAAAATCACCTGCCTTAAGTGCTCCTGATAAATTTGCAACTGACCCTACACTACTTTTAAGTTCAATAACTGTTGCCCCTACTGATTCTGAGTTAACAAGTTCTACTAATTGGGTTGTTAGTGCACCGTTTGTTGTGCTAAATTCTGGTAAAATCACTTCAAAATCTGTAACTGCACCTTTTTGTTTCATAATGTGTGCCGCTATTGGCCCGTATTGTGCTCTTGTCAATGGCGGATATACAGCAGTAAAACTAAAGTACTGTGCTTGTTGTGTTTTTACTTGTTTTCTACCACTTGTGCTTATTGTAACAAGGGTTGGTTGATTGTTTTGTATAGTAACGCTTTGAAACGCTGGGCTTGTTGGTAATTGATCTGGCATTATACCATACTCCTCTGTCCGTTCTGTTGTGTTGCTTCACGGATTATGTTTGTTATTGTGCCTCTTCGTGAAGTAAGTATTTCATCCATGCCTTGTGCATTTACTGTATTAATGTTGAAGTTAACAGTTACTGGTTTGCCACCACCGCCTATATTACCATTTGGTATAACTGTTCCTGTTTGGTTTGGCATAAACAATTCTGGACCTTGTTCACCAACCATATACGGTGTACCACTTTGTACAAGTCCACCTGTTTGTCTACCTTGATATTGCTGACTTGCTATTGCGGCTATTTGGAATGCACCAGCGGCTCCAATTACACCAGCAGCTGCTATATTAAGCGGAAATGGTATTAGAGGATTACCAAGTACATTTGCTATAGCACTTGCAGTGCTTATAAGTGCGTTTGCTAGTTGGAATGCTTTATATGCCTCAAATGCTTTTTTATTTTGACCAGCTGCTAATCTAAGAACTTCTTCACCACCTTGTTTAGTAAACTTTACTATTTCTTCAGTTGATAATTGAGTTAGATCAATCTTAGCCATTTGGCCTGATTTGAGTAAGTCAACTTGTTTTGATACATTGGCACTAGAAATGGCATCCATCTTCTTTTGGTGTGCTACTTCTAATTTTTCTGTTAAATTTTTATGTTTGGCGTCTGAAATTTGTTTGGCGTTATAGAAGTCGTTCAGTATGGCTAATCTTTTATCAAAATTGAACTTTTCAAGTTCTGATTCACTCATTAAACTTTGTTCAAGTTGTTCAAACTTCTTTTTTAATTTTTCTGCTTGTTTCTTTAATTCTTTGTCACTTAAGCCACTTGTATCTATAGGACCTTTATCTGTGCTAGTAGTAGTTTGTCCTGATGCACCTTTAACAAAGTCTGGCACACCCATTCTTAATACTCTTGCTCTTGATTCAATGTTCTTAATACTTTCTTCTATAATGCCATTGTTTTTCTTTTCTTGATTACCTATCTGTTTTAGTATAATACCTTGTTCGTCAAGTAGTCCATTTGCAAAACCAAGTTGTTTTAATCCATTTTCAAGAAGATTTGGATCAAACTTTATAAGTGGTAACGGTTCTTTACCTGCTAGTCCTCTTATTTTGTTAATAACTTGTATAGTTAAATTTTGTGCTTCTAATAGTCCTGTAAAAAACGCATCAAATATTCTAGCAATATCTTTTAGCAAGGCTGATACTGCAATTAAAATAAGTTTTGCACTTCTACCAATTAAGAAAAATCCAATTATACCAAGTTGTTGCACACCTGGTGGCAATGCGTTAAAGAATGAAATTAAATTATTGATTCCTATTTTCACTACTTCAAATATTGGGTCAACAATAGGCTTCAATGCTTTTACACCTTTTAGGATACTTGCAGTTGTATCTAAGAATGCAAGTTCAATACTTTTTTGTAATTCTAACAAGTCCTTTTTAGGCAATATTGCTTCAAAGGCTTTTCCTATTTCTTCAATAACACTACTTGAACCAGCCGCAATACCACTTAACACTGCGCCAAAGCCTGCTTGGTTAAGTGTTTTTGTAGTAACTAATATTGTGTTGTTAAGTGCCGTAAATGCATCTTCAATAGTTGGTGGTATTTGTTTAAATTCTTCTGCAATCTTTGGTGCTTCTCTTTGCAGTGCTTCTAAAACAACGGCAGTTGTAAGTTTACCTTCTGTGCCAAGTTCTCTTAGTTGTCCAATTGTTACACCTAAGCCATTTGCTATTGCTCTTGCTAATCTTGGTGTTTGTTCTAACACACTACGCAATTCATCACCACGCAATGCACCAGAGGCCAAACCTTGACCTAACTGTATAATGGCTGCATTTGCTTCTTGAGCACTTGCACCACTTACTTTAATTGCTTGGTTAATGGCAACTGTTGCCGTTGCAAGTTCATCAGCAGTTATGGCACTATCTCGTGTACTACGGGCCAATCTTGCATACAAATCTGTAGTTTGTTCTAAACTACCACGAGTTTGTGCAGTTATTTGAGTTATTCGTTGTTGTGCTCTTGCAAACGCTTCACCACCACCTGTGGCAACTTTAAGTCTAGCATTTATGTTTTGAAATGTATCTGCTAATCTAGCCAAACTTCTAACAGTTGCTATACTGGCTATGGCACCTAGTGCGGCAGTGGCCCTGTCAATACCTCTGTTAAACTGTCTAGTATCTAAATTTAGTTTAACGGTTTGTTCCATGGCGTTTCGCCTCCTCTGCTTCTAGTTTAAAATGTGCAAGCCATATATAAACTTCTGCTTTGCTCATCTGCCCAATTTCTTCTAGGCTTTTACTTAGTTTGTGACCCAGAAAACACATAATGCGTAAATCTGGATCTTGCCTTAGTTTTTTACAGTTTCGCCTACATCGTAGTCATCGTCAACTGTATTTAACTGTGTTGCAATCTTCACTAGAATCTCAGGATCTACTTGATTAAGCAATATGATCCTTTCTGCAGGTTTAAACATCTTTGTGCCGTCTTGGTGTAATGACTTTACAATAATAGTTTCTACTAATGCTTCAACTACTTTACCTTGTTGGTGTAATTGCATAATTGCACTTTGGTCTTTAAATGCACTTTTTTCTTTGTAGTAGATTGTGGTGTCCCATTCTTCTACATGTAATTCTTTTAAATTGCTTTCAACACTTTTAAAGTGTTCAATTGCTTTGTCTAATACTGGATTGCTAATCATTTTATTTTGTTCCTTGCTCTTAATCTTTCAAATGTAGGTTTTGTCATACCTTCTGGTGCTTGTTTACTACTTCCTTTATCTAAGAAAGTAATATAGTTAACACGGTTTTGCACAATATTACCCAAATTCCTGCGTAATATTCTCCAGCCCCGTCTGGCATTGCCTGTTTTAAATGGTGTTCTTCTTTTAACACCAAGAAAAATGTCGTTGGTTAATTCACTTAACTGTTTTTTCTCTAGTCTTTGTAAAAAAGGTTTGAGTTTATTACCAACGACATTGATTTTGATCATAATATCTTACGAAGTTCCGTAAGTTAGTGCGCCTGTTCCTTGGAATGTAACACTACCTGTTACAATACCATCAAAACTTCCTGTAATACTTAAACCAGTAATTACAACATCACCTGTGATCTTTGTGTTACCACCTGCAGTACCTTCTGGAAATAGTAATAATCCACCTACAGTTCTGTCAGTGCCAAAATCTAATCTGTCAATGCCAGTGTATTGTGGTACACCACTTTGGTCGCCTTCTAAATTAAAATCTGCACTTCCACTAAAACTGTTTAGTGTTGGTACAAAACTTCTTGCAAAACCTGCCCCCATTGCGGTTGTTTCTGCAGTGTCTTGTGTTGTATCAATTGTGTAACTAGTAAGTTCAAGTAATGTTACAGGTGTTGATCCACCTGCATCACCAATTTGTAATATACCTGACTTACCTACGAGTGTGTTAGCCATTATCGTTCTCCTCTAAAATTGTTGGCTGCTCTTTAACAGTTGCTTCAACTGTCATTGCAATATCTTTTTTCTTGGAAGGGCTTTTTTTGGAATCAACTTCTGCATGAGTCCATCCTTGATCAAGATAACTTTTTATTTTTTTATCAGACCATGATGTAGCATCATGTATCCATTTGCCGTCTGTAATTTTCATTACGCCGCTCCTCTTATATAGATATATTCAACCTCAAAGGTAAGCGTGATTAAGCCAAATCTTGAGTCTATGGCTTCATCTATTGCTAACTCTGTTAACCTTGTATCTAGTGCAAACCCACCCCGTGTAATATCTGCAACGAGAGCTTCTTCAACTCTTTCTGCAATATCATTACGCTGGCGGTCAATGTCTGTACCAGTAACAAAACAATCGCAAACAACATTAAAAATGCTCCTGCGACTACCACTGTTGCCACCCATAGTAAATTCAGTCCTGCTTTCGTCGCCGCTTTTGACAACAACTGCAGGAAATTGTGTTCTACCCAATTTCTCAACTTCAATTACCTCTCGTGTAACAAATACAGGTTTAGGGTCGTTAGCATCAGTAAGTATAGACACTACATTATTTGTAATATCGTTACGCTTACTCATCTAACTAACCTTTGTGATGGTTGTAGTTCTCTTTCACTTTCATCATAAGTTCCGTCATCATTCCAATCATAAAACAATTCACGCTTTGCTAGATCAAATTCATCAAAGAAGGCTCTACTATAGAATTCAATTTGTGTTTGAAAACTATCACCTTCTACTGCCCACTGTGTTAACTGTGGAAGTATGTATTTGTACAAACTATAGTAAACTGCACTACGAGTGAGTTGACTTTCTTTCACTTTGCTTGGTTCATAATCACCACTGCTTACTCGCAGTGTTGGAAACCACTCAATGCGTAGGAGCCTATGAATGTCTGCTTCAGTCTTAGTGATAAATTCATTGAAGTCTTGTATTCCAAAGTTATGTAAATCTGGAAAGTATTCTACGATATTATCTTCTGTGAATATAGCCATTCTGTTCTCCTTTAAAGGGGTGTAGCATTACACTACACCCTAAACTTAGTATGAATTATGATGCGTCAACAATTAGAACTGAACGACTTGCGTCAACTAATATAGCACCTTGTGCCATACTTGCTACTACATCAAAACCAACTGCTTCTGGACGACGAGCAACTTCAACATTTACTCCACCTTGTGCAGCCATTCTCATTGAATCTTGTGAGAAGATTGCCATTGCTGGGTTAAGTGTTGTACCTAAGGTAGTGTTGTTTAAGTATGAACTTACATAACACTCAACGCCTGCAATGTTTCCAAAGAAACCATTACGCATTGCTGTGTTCTGGAATTCACCACCTGCAAAACTGTTTGATCCAATTGCACTTAATAGGTTTGCATATTGGTTAGTTGATACGATACCGTATAACTTTCCACCTTCACCTGCGCCACGGATTGCTCCTACGGCTGTGAAAATGTCTGCAAGTGCAATAGCCTGTGGTGCTGTACCTGCAATCTCTTGCCTGTTCATGTCAACCATTTTACTTGTGATTTCTTTATCTACTGCTGTTGCAATAGCGTTACCCATGATACGACCCATGTCGTTAACATCAATACCACCTAAGTCTCTTAACACTGTACGAGCAGCGTGTAGGCTTAAGTTAATTGTTTTCTTTGTATCACTTGGGATAGTTGTGTCAAAGTCAACACCTGGTGCTGCTTCACTTGTGATTGTTGTTGCTGTTACACTGCCCATTAATGGAACTTGTGCTGAGGCACTACCTGCTGGTACTTCAATCTTTGGTACGATTAAACCTGGTAGGTATAATGAATTTTCGTGGGCTGCATATACTGTTGCTGCCTTTACAGGGACCACCATTGCGTCTAAGTTTAGACCTGATCCGTATGCTGCGTTTGCCATGTGATATTCTCCTTTTGGCTAAGTTATAGTTGGCCAAGCCTTTTTGCTTCGCCGTAAATTTTTCTGTGATCTGGATTATTCATATCCAAATCTGCCAAACTAAGTTTTGCACTTTTTTGTGGTGCTAAGTTACTTTGACTTCCTACGCCGCCTGGAGTTGCAGCCTTAAAATGTGGATTTGCATCAATAAAATCATTTACCAATGAGTCCACTGTGTATGGGTCACCTGAGTCAGTGTATTTAGGTTGTCCGCTACTATCTGTAATTTCTACACTGCCATCTTCGCCTAAACGAATTTGGTTTTTAAGCAAACTTACAACCTGTTCTGCATTAATGGCTCCGCTTTTATTTGCGGCACTTAATAATGCGCCATCAACTTTTACGCTTGTGAGTTCTGTGCGTAGTTGTTCAATGGCTGAGTCCTTTTTAGTAACTGTTTCTTTTAGTACAGTTTCAAACTCGCCTCTTGCTTTTTGAGCCTCCAATTTCTTTGCTTCTTGTTCCGCAGTAAGTTGGCGATAATGATCAACATCAACACCTTTATACTTGTTTTCAAGAGCCCGTCTTTGCTTTGCTAGACGATCTTCAATAACTTTGTCCAATTGTTCTTGTGAGAACATTTTACTCTGTTCTTGATTTACCTGATTTTCAACTTCTGTTGCGGCTTCAGTTGCCTCTTCCACATTAACTGTGTCGTTCATAGATATTACTCCCTGTGCATTTATTTATGCTTTGTAAAAACATCACAACTGGTATACTTTGACCCTTTGCGATAACCTTCTTTGTACAGTGTCTCCACTATAATTGGATTGGTGTCAAATTCAAAACACAGTGTTGGCACTTTCATTAATTCTAATGGCTTGTTCCAAAACAAGTGTTCTATTTCTTTAAGACCAAATCTTACACTGTCATAAGCAGTGTAATCTATATTAGTAAGATCATTTGTGTGTCTTACTGAAACTTTATCTCCGTAACCCCAGTCTTTAAGATTACGCTTTACTATTTGAGCTTGAAAGTATTCAAACTCTATTACATCAACTAGACTGTGCCTAGCACAAAATTCTCTAGCACTGACGCCATAACTGCTACAAATATCAAGTGCCCTATAACCTTTCATTTTGTTATACAGTCTTGGTGCTCTTAAATGATTACTGCCAAAATGCCACAATATACGACTTGGTATAAGTCCTTTTGTACTCATCTTACCATCTAGTACCCACCATAATTCATCTGGATAAGGCGAACTTATTCTCTTAGCAACCCAAGTGTCGTATTCTTCGCGATTTTGTAGTTCCTTCCAAAATTCAGTATCTGCTTCACAATAAAGATTATGTTCACCCATCATCGCCTTCTATGTTAAGTAACTGTTCTTTTGCAAAAACAATATCATCATTGCTTATTTCAGGATGTAAGTCTAACATTTGTTGATCAGTTAAACCTTCCATAATCATAGTCTGAATATGTGGTGTTCTTGTCTCTGGTGTAGTTGTTGGATGTGCTATTTCATCTGGTGCATTTATTGACTGTAACAACTCATTAA